>ERZ1504205.484-NODE-484-length-7705-cov-2.796601_pt1 | contig 7705 bp, 6 predicted proteins | sample MGYA00574885_ERZ1504205 | MGnify/ENA primary metagenome ERZ1504205 (study PRJEB39906, sample SAMEA3182050) | gut metagenome | biome: human; feature: gut; material: Stool; isolation source: human stools | place: Canada | collected 2012-02-22 ... | reverse complement strand
ATATAAAAAATGTAAATTTGCCGGCAATAGGTCCGAAACTGGAGAATCATCCGCTTTTTCCCGAACGAACAAATGTAGAATTCGTTGAAGTATTGCCGGACGGTTCCTTAAGGATGAGAGTCTGGGAAAGAGGCTCGGGCATCACCATGGCATGCGGAACAGGAGCTTGTGCCACTGCCGTAGCCGCATACCTGAACCACAAGGCCGGAAGAAAATCACGGGTAAGGATGGATGGTGGTGATTTACAAGTCCATTGGAACGAAACAGACGGACATGTGTACATGACAGGTCCCGCAGTAAAAGTTTTCGATGGTGAGATAGAAATTTAACAGGAATAAGAAATCAGTAAAGACGAACATTTTTTAAAACTGCCCAACAATTACCTGTTTTCGGACATTGCCAAGAAAGTAAATGCATTCAAAGTTTCCCATCCCCAAAAAGACCTCATCCGTCTGGGCATCGGAGACGTGACACAACCATTGCCCCAAGCATCCATAGAAGCCATGCACAAAGCGGTGGACGAACTGGCAAGCAAAGAAACCTTCCGTGGATACGGTCCCGAGCAAGGATATGATTTTCTAATCGACGCCATCTTGAAAAACGATTATGCCTCACGCGGAGTACATTTGGAATCCGGCGAGATATTCGTCAGTGACGGCGCCAAAAGCGATACGGGAAATATAGGGGACATCCTCCGCCACGATAACAGCATCGGTGTGACAGACCCTATTTATCCGGTATATATCGACTCTAACGTCATGTGCGGACGAGCAGGAGTGCTGGAAAACGGAAGATGGAGCAACGTGGTCTATCTGCCCTGCCTGAGTGAAAACAATTTCATTCCCGCTATCCCCGACCGCAGAATAGACATTTTATATCTATGTTACCCCAACAACCCCACCGGTACGGTTATCAGTAAAGCAGAATTGAAGAAATGGGTGAATTACGCACTGGAGAACGACACATTGATTCTTTATGACGCAGCCTACGAAGCCTACATTCAAGACCCCGACATCCCCCACTCCATTTACGAGATAAAAGGAGCCAAAAAGGTAGCCATAGAGTTCCGCAGCTTCTCCAAAACCGCCGGCTTTACCGGAGTGCGTTGCGGCTACACCGTAGTACCCAAGGAGCTGACCGCCGCCACATTGGAAGGAAAACGCATCCCGCTGAACCGGTTGTGGAACCGTCGCCAATGCACTAAGTTCAACGGAACCTCGTACATTACCCAGCGCGGTGCGGAGGCCATTTACAGCCCTGAAGGAAAGGAACAGATAAAAGCCACCATCCACTATTATATGACCAACGCCCGCATCATGAAAGAAGGACTGGAAAGCACCGGACTAAAAGTATTCGGCGGTGAGAACGCACCTTATTTATGGGTGAAGGCTCCCCGAGGAATCAGCTCGTGGAAGTTCTTTGAACAAATGCTGTACGAAGCCAATGTGGTAGGTACTCCCGGAGTAGGATTCGGTCCCAGTGGAGAAGGTTACATACGGCTGACCGCCTTCGGCGAACGCGCGGACTGTGAAAAGGCAATGAAACGAATCAGGCGATGGATATTATAAACAACATTTATCACATAACAAGCACAAACCATTACAAGAAAAACAAATACATACGAGATATAACAAACTCACTATTATGAATTAAAAAGGTAAAAAGCAATGAAAAAGAGTTTTAGAAAAACAACATTTCTGTCGGCCTTGGCAATAGCTGTTCCGGCAATGGGCATGGCGCAGGACAAAGTAGAAGCCAGCGTAGGAGCCGACTTTGTAAGCGGATACATCTGGCGTGGCCAGGATTTGGGGGGTGTCAGTATCCAACCCACGTTGTCAGTTTCTTACAAAGGGTTCTCATTGTCTGCATGGGGAACAGCAGGTATCGAAAAAGAAGATACAAAAGAGATTGACCTCACATTAGGCTACACCACAGGAGGGTTCAGTATCTCCGTCACAGATTACTGGTTCAATGGAGGACCGGGGTATTTCCATTACGGCTCACACAATACCAACCATACCTTCGAGGCACAGATAGGTTATGACTTCGGACCGCTGGCCTTGAACTGGTATACCAATTTCGCCGGAACCGACGGAGTGAATAACGAAGGAGACAAAGCCTATTCTTCCTACATCTCGGCTACCGTACCTTTCACACTGGCAGGACTGGAATGGACAGCGGAAATAGGAGCGACTCCGTGGGCCACAGACTTTTACAACTATTCCGAAGACCCTGTATGCAACGGTTCCAACGGTTTCGCCGTATGCGACATCAGCCTGGGAGCCGCCAAGGAGATAAGAATCACCGATTCATTTTCCGTTCCAGCTTTTGCAAAAGTCACCGTAAACCCACGCACTGAAGGGGCTTATTTCGTTTTCGGGCTAAGTTTTTAATCATAAAGAGCATAAATACAAGGATAACAACAAGGTATCAGTTTTTTAGAAGGTAAAAAGATTACATTATATACAAAATACAAATACAACAATGAAAAAAATTGAAGCTATTATCCGTAAGACCAAATTCGAGGACGTAAAAGAAGCGTTGCTCGAAGCCGAAATCGAATGGTTTTCCTATTACGATGTAAGAGGCATTGGCAAAACACGTCAAGGACGCATTTACCGTGGAGTGGTTTATGACACCAGTTCCATTGAGAGAATCCTGGTTTCCATTGTAGTCCGCGAAAAGAATGTGGACAAAACCATTCATGCCATTCTCAAGGCTGCTCATACCGGCGAGATCGGTGACGGACGTATCTTCGTCATACCCGTTGAAGATGCCATCCGCATCCGTACAGGAGAACGTGGAGATATTGCCTTGTACAATGCAGAACAAGAGAAATAACTCATTACACACCCCGGTCAAAACTACTCTACAAAGTAAAAATCATACTACAACTTAAGCGAAAAAATTATGGATACAACTAATAGAAAAGGTATGGAAAAACTATACCTGAAAAGACTCTTTATACTTTTATTTCTGTTCCCAGCCAGCCTTTGGGCACAAGACGCACTATCGGAAACTCCTGTCAGGAGCACGGACACAGAAGCCATCAATGAAATTGTAACCGGTCTGAATACTGTATGGATGCTGCTGGCAGCCATGCTGGTATTCTTCATGCAACCGGGATTCGCTTTGGTGGAAGCTGGATTTATCCGCACCAAGAATACCGCCAACGTACTGATGAAGAATCTGATTGACTTTATGTTCGGCTCCATCCTCTTCTGGTTCATCGGTTTCGGATTGATGTTCGGTGTGGGAGTTTTCGTAGGTACGCCACATTTTTTCAACCTTGACATAATGGACAAAGTCATTGACAACGGACTACCCATTGAAGGGTTTCTGATCTTCCAAACCGTATTCTGTGCCACTGCAGCAACCATCGTATCAGGAGCTATGGCAGAACGTACTAAATTCTCCATGTACTTGGTATACACCATCTTCATCAGCGTACTGATTTATCCGGTATCAGGACACTGGACGTGGGGTGGCGGATGGCTGATGAATGGTGAAGAAAATTCTTTTATGACAAACATATTCGGAACCACCTTCCATGACTTCGCCGGTTCCACTGTCGTTCACTCAGTAGGCGGGTGGATTGCCCTGGTAGGTGCTGCCGTTCTAGGACCGCGTATCGGTAAATATGATAAAGATGGCAGGTCTAAGGCTATCCCGGGACATAGCTTGACATTGGCTTGCCTGGGTGTATTCATTCTTTGGTTCGGTTGGTTTGGTTTTAATCCGGGTTCTCAACTGGCAGCAGCTACCGGTACTGATCAGACAGTTATCTCTCACGTATTCCTGACCACTAACCTGGCAGCATGCCCCGGTGGCTTCTTCGCTTTGACAGCAAGCTGGATAAAATATGGAAAACCTTCTTTGTCATTAACATTAAACGGTGTATTGGCAGGACTGGTCGGAGTCACCGCCGGATGTGATCTCGTTTCCCCCTTCGGAGCAGTCATGATCGGTGCCATCTGCGGCATCGTCATGATTTTCTCGGTAGACTTCATTGACCACATATTGAAAATAGACGATCCGGTCGGAGCCTCCTCTGTACATGGTGTTTGTGGTTGCCTCGGTACCATTCTTACCGGACTTTTCGCCACCGAAGAAGGACTGCTCTATGGTGGTGGTTACAACTTCCTGCTAGCACAACTGTTCGGTACAACAGTAGTAGGTTGCTGGGCAGCAGGTATGGGATACCTCATCTTCAAGGGATTGGACAAGATTCATGGTTTGCGCGTCCCGAACAGAATTGAAGAAGAAGGGCTCGACATTTATGAACATGGCGAATCTGCATACAACTAAAAGTCATTTTGAATCAAAATAATAAAGAGAAAATCATTCACTCTAAATAAATTAACAACTAAACAAATTTAGGTATTATGTCAAAATTAAGATTCCGAGTAGTTGAAACAGCTTTCAAGAAGAAAGCAGCAACAGTAGAAACACCTGCCCAAAGGCCCTGTGAATACTTTGCCAAGTATGTATTCAACCGTGAAAAAATGTTCAAATACCTGCCTAGCAATGTCTATGCCAAACTGACAGATGCTATGGACAATGGCGCTCCTTTGGACCGCAGCATCGCCGACGAAGTAGCCGCAGGCATGAAACGCTGGGCAACCGAACTGGGAGTAACCCACTATACCCACTGGTTCCAGCCGCTGACCGAAGGAACCGCCGAAAAACATGACGCGTTTGTAGAACACGACGGCAAGGGCGGAATGATGGAAGAATTCTCCGGCAAACTACTTGTACAGCAGGAACCCGATGCTTCCAGTTTCCCTAATGGCGGTATCCGCAATACCTTCGAGGCACGTGGCTACAGTGCATGGGACCCCTCCTCCCCCGTATTCGTAGTAGACGACACCCTGTGCATCCCCACCGTATTTATCGCCTACACCGGCGAGTCCCTCGACTACAAGGCCCCTCTGTTGAAAGCGTTAAGTGCTGTAAATAAAGCAGCAGTTGATGTCTGCCATTATTTTAATCCCGAAGTAAAGAAAGTAATGGCCTATTTAGGATGGGAACAAGAATACTTTCTAGTAGACGAAGGCCTGTACGCCGCACGCCCCGACCTATTACTGACCGGACGTACCCTGATGGGACACGAAGCCAGCAAAAACCAACAGTTGGAAGACCATTACTTCGGGGCCATCCCTACCCGTGTGGCAGCTTTCATGAAAGACCTGGAAATCCAAGCATTGGAACTGGGCATCCCCGTAAAGACCCGCCACAATGAAGTGGCTCCCAACCAATTCGAACTGGCTCCCATTTTCGAAGAATGTAATCTGGCCGTAGATCACAATATGCTCATCATGTCACTGATGCGCAAAGTAGCCCGTAATCATGGTTTCCGTCTGCTGCTACACGAAAAGCCATTCAAGGGAGTTAACGGATCAGGCAAGCACAACAACTGGTCATTAGGTACAGATACCGGTATCCTGCTGATGGCTCCCGGAAAGACAGCCGAAGACAACCTGCGTTTCATTACTTTTGTCGTCAATACCCTGATGGCAGTTTACCACCATAACGGATTGCTGAAGGCCTCCATCATGAGTGCCACCAATGCACATCGTCTGGGAGCCAACGAGGCACCTCCCGCCATCATCTCTTCTTTTTTGGGCAAACAGCTGACACAAGTGCTGGATCACATGGAAGAAAGTGCAAATGATGACCTTATTTCGCTGGCTGGCAAACAGGGAATGAAGCTGGATATCCCTCAGATTCCCGAATTGCTGATTGATAACACTGACCGCAACCGCACCTCTCCTTTCGCCTTTACAGGCAATCGCTTTGAATTCCGTGCCGTAGGTTCGGAAGCCAACTGTGCCAGTGCCATGATTGCACTGAACACGGCGGTGGCGCACCAGTTGACAAGATTCAAAAAGGATGTGGATGCATTGATTGAAAAGGGAGAGCCAAAAATCTCCGCCATCGTGGAAATCATCCGCCAATACATCAAGGAATGCAAACCTATCCGGTTCGATGGCAACGGTTACTCAGACGAATGGAAAGCTGAGGCTGCCAAACGCGGTCTGGACTGCGAAACCAGTTGTCCGCTGATATTCGACAATTACCTGAAACCCGAAAGCATCGCCATGTTCGAAGCAACAGGCGTCATGACGCGCAAAGAGCTGGAAGCCCGCAACGAAGTGAAGTGGGAAATGTACACAAAAAAAATCCAGATCGAGGCTCGTGTTCTCGGTGACCTAGCTATGAATCACATTATTCCCGTGGCTACCGAATACCAGAGCAAACTGATTGACAATGTATATAAAATGAAAGAATTATTCCCTGCAGAAAAAGCGTCCCGACTATCTGCCGAGAATATGAAACTTATTGAAGAGATTGCAGAACGCACCATCTTCATCACCGAGCATGTGGAAGCCATGGTGGAAGCACGTAAGGTGGCTAACAAGATAGAAAGTGAACGGGAGAAAGCAATCGCCTATCATGACACTATCGCCCCCATGCTGGAAGAGATACGTTATCACATTGACAAGCTGGAACTGATTGTTGACAATCAGATGTGGACATTACCTAAATACAGAGAATTGCTTTTTATTAGATAATTGCCCGAAATTATCTATTTCTTTTGTTGGTTGTTTTAAGTTTGCATGACAGGCTTTGTTGCGAAACAAGGCCTGTCTTTTTATTAGGTAGACACATCATAAACAAGAAAGATGAATTACAAGCAAGGCACCTTCACAAATGCTGTATCCGGGAAATGCTTCTCTATATAACGACAAATATAAGCCTCTGTATCTGCCTGAATGATTTTATCTTCTCCTTCGGGAAACAGATTGTACATCACTGTATGAAGCTTTATCCCTCTCCGTTCTATAGCCTCAAAACTCAATAATGTATGGTTGATACTTCCCAATCGTCCCGAAGTAACAAAAACTAAGGGGTAACCCGATTCCTTAATATAGCCTATAGACAGGTTCTCCTCTGTCAACGGCACCATCAGCCCCCCGGCTCCTTCCACTAAAACAGCATCATAGCGCTCACTCAGCACCTCCGTGGCATGCTTTATTTTATCAAAATCAATGGTGCGGTTATCTATTCGTGAAGCCAAATGGGGAGAAGCCGGATAAGAAAATATTTCAGGTTTGGTAAGTCCCTGCTCATCCTCAGGCAAATACTCCGTCCCCATCAGACGACGATGCAACTCAATATCCTCCGAATAACCTTCCGGATTTCCTGTCTGTATGAATTTTCGAGTAATAGTACGACATCCTTGTTTGTTCCAAAGATGTGCCAGATAGGCCGTGGCATAACTTTTACCAATATTTGTATCAATACCACTTACGAAAAATACATTCTGTTTCATGATTCTTTTTATTTCTATTGTCTTTTCTTTGCAATAATATAAATAGGATGATAAGTCAAAGTCACCGAACGACCATCACTGAACAAACGGGCATACTTGTCACAGAAATCCTGCAAATTCCTTTTAGTCCACGCTTGTTGCCTGACAGCAGCCACCCCGGTATGTTTCAAGTGATAAAGCACTTCGAGCGGAGTGCCAAAAGTCAGACAGATACGTTCCTCATGAGCCTTCACGATCTCATAGTGTATGCGCAGTGCTTCTTCTAACTCCTCTAAAGAACGATAGTGAAGACCGCTGCCGGTAACCGATGCAACTTCTTTCAGATTATCCCTGCCGAACGTAGTAAAAGCAAAATATCCTTTCTGCTTC
>ERZ1504205.472-NODE-472-length-7931-cov-3.641315_pt1 | contig 7931 bp, 10 predicted proteins | sample MGYA00574885_ERZ1504205 | MGnify/ENA primary metagenome ERZ1504205 (study PRJEB39906, sample SAMEA3182050) | gut metagenome | biome: human; feature: gut; material: Stool; isolation source: human stools | place: Canada | collected 2012-02-22 ... | reverse complement strand
ATAGTGATAAGACTGCTTCTGCTGACGAGTTGGTAAAAAAACTCACAGCTATTAGTAAAGGTCACAAATCCACTACGCCCCCTTTATTAGATCCCCTGACAGATCGTGAAGCGGAAATTATTAAGGCGATTGGAACAGGGAAAACAAAGCATGAAATAGCGCAAGAACTGTATATCAGTGAACGGACACTTTACAACCATATCCAAAGCATCTATGATAAGCTGGGGGCTAAAAATGCTATCGAAGCCTATAACAAGGCTATTGCACTTGGATATATCACACCCTTAATATGAGTTTAGGCAATAAGAGGGACAGATATATCAGAACACAAGTGACAAGTATGCACATTATGTAAGCAGATAGCAAAAACAAGTATCATTGAACGACTTCATCAAAACAATAAAGAAAAGCTGGGAGCAAAATTAAGTCTGCTTCCAGCTTTTTTGTATTTGTTATTGTATGTGGTTGACTAAGGAATATTGTTTAAGCGTGAGTTTGTGATATTGGGTGTGGTATCTTTAACTATGGGAAACTCCGTTCTCCCACTTGGAGACGGCCTGACGGGAGACGTTCAGTCTTTCGGCCAGCTCCTCCTGCGAGAGGCCCGCCGCGCGGCGGAGCTCATAGAGTTTTTCACATAGCTTCATGGGCGCTTTCTCCTTTGCTTTGATGGCATCAGCTTAGCAAAAACAGTCGTTTTGCGCCACCAACCGGGTGTTTCGTTTTGTCAACCAATGGTTTCCTTTTGACCAAATGCCCTTTTTCGTGCAACCTTTCGCCGCTGCGCGCATATACTGCATGGTATGGCACGGGGAGGTGAGAGCATGAGAGAGTGGCAGGGCGTCCGCGGCGATGTGGACGACATGATCTTTGTGGACGACTGGTTCGTCAGCGAACGGTAAGTGAGAAAAAGCTCCGCGCGTTTCAGGGAAGGAACGCAGGCGGAGCGTTTTTCGTTTTTATAGGGCCTTGTCGATGGTTGCGCCGCCGACGACAACGTCACCGCGGTAAAAGACCACGGCCTGCCCCGCGGTGATGGCGCGCTGCGGTTCGTCGAAGTCCACGCGGACCGCACCGCCGTCCAGCGGCGTGACGGTCGCGGCGCTTTCGCGCTGGGAATAGCGCGTTTTGGCGGTGACGCGCAGCGGCTCTGCGGGCGGCGTAATGATCCAGTTCACGCGCGAGGCGAGCAGGGCGGAGGAAAATAGCTCCGCGTCGTCGCCGAGGAGCACGGTGTTGTGCTTCGCATCCTTGGAAAGGACGTAGAGCGGGCGGTCGGCGCTCACGCCGAGACCCTTGCGCTGACCGGCGGTGTAGGCGACCAGTCCGCGGTGCCGGCCGAGGACGCGGCCGCTCGTATCGACGAAGTCGCCCGGCTCGGGCGTGACGCCGCCGAACTCGCGCAGGAAGCGCACATAGTCCCCGTCGGGGACGAAGCAGATGTCCTGCGAGTCGGGCTTCTGCGCGTTTTCAAGGCCGAAGTCTGCGGCGAGGGCGCGGATCTCCGGCTTGCTGTATTCGCCGACGGGAAGCAGCAGATGCGCGAGCTGGCGCTGCGTCATCTGGTAGAGCACATAGCTCTGATCCTTGTGCGCGTCCACGCCGCGCAGGAGCAGGTGACGGCCCGACGCAGCGTCGAAGCCGACGCGGGCGTAGTGCCCGGTGGAAATATAGTCGAAGCCGTGGTCGAGCGCCCAGTCGAGCATCGTGCCGAACTTCAGCTCGCGGTTGCAGTCCAAGCAGGGGTTCGGGGTGCGGCCCGCGCAGTATTCCGAGACAAAATGCCCCATGACCTCGCGGCGGAAAAGGTCGCACAGGTCGAGCACCCGGTGGGAGATGCCCATCTGCGCGGCGACGCGCGCGGCCTCCTCGATGTCGTCGGCGCTGCCGCAGGTGCCGGGACGGTCCTTATAATGGTGCAGCCGCAGCGTGACGCCCGAAACGTCATAGCCCTGCTTTTGCAGCAGGAGGACGCAGGCGGCGCTGTCCACGCCGCCCGACATACCGACTAAAACCCTTTTTGCCATAGAGAAATTTCCTCAATCCAGGTATTTTTGCAGAAACGCGCGGCTCGGCAGCGCGTCACTCAACTCCATGAGAACATGGTCGAAGCCGCCGGCATAGTCAAAGCGGCGGTCGGACAGCGACAGATCCGTCGAGCGGGCGTTGGGCAGCGAGAGCGTGAAGACCGTGCCCTTACCGACAGCGGATTCCGCCACGAGCATCCCGCCGTGCCCCTGCGCGATGCGGCGGCAGAGGGACAGCCCGAAGCCGAGACCGTGCGGCGGCGCGGGGTCGAGGCGGTCCGTATCCAGATAGCGCTCGAAGATGTGGGCAAGGCGCTCCGGCTCGATGCCGCGGCCCGTGTCGGCCACGGTGAGCTGAACATGGCGCTCGCCGCATTTGACGCGCACGCTGACCGTGCCGCCCTCCGGCGTGAATTTCAGCGCGTTGGAGAGCAGGTTCAAAAGCGCGCGCTCGAGCATGGGGGCGTTGAATGCGATGACGTGGCTCTCGTGGCTGGTGGAAAAGCGCAGCGCGACGCCGCGCAGCGCGAAAAGCGGCTCGGCACGCTCGCAGAGCGCGTGGCAGAAGCCGACGATATCGCCGTTACACAGCCGGAAGCGTCCGCCCTGCACCAGCTCGCTCGCGGCGGAGAGGTTGCCGACCAGACGCAGCATTTGATGGCAGCTCATCGTGAGAATGGCTGCATTTTTATCCAGCATGGGGTCGGCCTCACGCGCTTCCGCCGGCGCGAGACGGTTCGCCGCGGCAAACACGTTCGCCATCGAGGAGCGGAGCTGGGCCGAAACGTTCGGCAGGACCTCGGCCAGAAGCTGGAGGTCTTTTTCGTCAAGCGGCATCATAAAGTGCGCCTCCTTTGGGAAAGCTGTTCATATCCTTTGCAGGACGGCGCGATTTTCGTGTGGAAAAAAGTACCGCAGCGCGATGAGCGCAATGTGCAATGTGAGATAATAAGTAGAATACCAAACTCCTGTCGAAAATACAAGAACTTTCGTGTAAAGGAAAATTTTTTGAAAAAACACTTGCATTTGAAAAAGAGTATGCTATAATACCAAATGTGCCATACATTTGATATATTCCGTAAAAACGAAAGGGAGCGCATTTTATGTCTATTAAAATCGGTATCAACGGCTTTGGCCGTATCGGCCGTATGGTGTTCCGTGCCTGCCTCGAGCATCCCGAGATCGACGTGGTCGGCATCAACGATCTGTGCCCTGCCGATTACCTTGCCTATATGCTCAAGTACGATACGATGCACGGCCGCTGCAAGGCTGACATCGAAAGCCGCGAGAACGCGCTGGTCGTCAACGGTCAGGTCATTCCCGTGTTCAGCGAGAGAGACCCCGCGAACCTGAAGTGGGGCAAGCTCGGCGCGGAGTATATCGTCGAGTCCACCGGCCTGTTCCTGACGAAGGAAAAGGCTGCCGGTCACATCGCCGCCGGCGCAAAGAAGGTCGTCATGTCCGCGCCGAGCAAGGACGACACCCCGATGTTCGTCATGGGCGTGAACCATAAGAACTATACCAGCGATATGCAGTTCGTCTCCAACGCGAGCTGCACCACCAACTGCCTCGCCCCCATTGCCAAGGTCCTGCATGAGAACTTCGGCATCAAGGACGGCCTGATGACGACCATCCACTCGGTCACCGCCACACAGGAGACGGTGGACGGTCCCTCTCTCAAGGATTGGCGCGGCGGCCGCGCGGCTACCGCGAACATCATCCCCAGCTCCACCGGCGCAGCCCGTGCGGTCGGCAAGGTCATTCCTGAGCTCAACGGCAAGCTGACCGGTATGTCCATGCGCGTTCCGACGCTGGACGTTTCCGTCGTTGACCTGACCGTCAACCTCGAGAAGCCCACCACCTACGATGAGATCTGCGTCGCCATGAAGAAGGCCAGCGAGGGCGAGCTGAAGGGCATCCTCGGCTACACCGACGAGGCCGTCGTTTCCTCCGACTTCCTCGGCGACTCCCGCACCTCCATTTTCGACGCCACCGCCGGCATCGCCCTGACGGATACCTTTGTCAAGGTCGTCAGTTGGTACGATAACGAGATCGGCTACTCCAACAAGGTGCTTGAGCTCATCGAGCACATGTATGAGGTCGATCACGGTCACTCCGCCAAGTAAGAGCGGACAATAAGCCAACTTCTGAGAGTTTCCTCCTCTCGTTCGTTGTAGAAAGGGAAAGCGCAGCTTAGGCTGCGTTTTTTCTTTTGTGGTTGCATTTGTCACTTTACGCAGCGCGGAAAAGCTGATAAACTGACGAAAACAAAAGCAAAGAGGTCTTTTCTATGTTTCAGGGCTTTTCGCAGAACGCCATCAACTTCCTTTGGGGCATCAGCCTGAATAACGAGCGGGGCTGGTTCATGGCGCACAAGCAGGATTTTACGGACTATGTGGACGTTCCCATGCGCGAGCTGGGGAAGGAGGTCTTTTCCGCGCTGGCGGAGGACTATCCCAAGCAGGACTGGCGGCTGCACGTCTGCCGCATCTACCGCGACGCGCGGCGGCTGCACGGACGCGGGCCGTACAAGGAGCATCTGTGGTTCACCATCGAGCGGCCGCACGAGCGCTTTGAGAGCGTGCCCGCGCTCTATTTTGAGCTTGCGCCGAACTACTACAGCTACGGCTGCGGCTACTGGGACGCGGGGGCGGCGACGATGGCGAAGCTCCGCGCGCGCATCGACAACGACTCCAAACCGCTCGAAAGGCTGGCGCGGCGGCTGAATAAATCAAAATTTGTGCTCTCCGGCGAGGAATTCAAGCGGCCCAAGGGCGACGCGGGCAAGCTGCTGAATCCGTGGTACAACCGCAAAAACATTGCCATCGGCTATGACGATAACCCCGAGGGCGTGCTTTTCACGCCGCAGCTCAAGGACAATGTGCTCGACGGCTTCCGCTTTCTGATGCCGTACTATCAATACCTCGACACGCTCGCCGGCGACATGGAGCCGAACAGGTGAATAAAAGCTGAGACGGCGTGAGCCATCTCAGCTTTTTCATCATTTGCCGAGCGTTTCACCGATCACAGCCATTTGCGCGGCATCGGGTGAGAAGCTGCGCGGATGGAACTCCACGATGCGCTGACCGTAGATGAGCAGCCAGGTGTCATATTTTTCGCCGCTATGGGCGTCGCATTCCCGCCACGCCCGGTCGGCGCCCCACGGCGCGGGATCGGTCTCGCGGTATTCGATGCCGTAGAGATCTTCTGCGCGCAGCGTGCTTTGGAGGCAGAAGTCGAAGAGCGGGGCGAGCTTCACGTCGATGACGGTGTAGAACAGCTCCGGCAGCGGCGGGTCATTCTCGTCGCTCCAGCGCACGTCATAGGGGAGCTCCTGACGGTATTCGACCTGTCGGACGAAGACGGAGTCTCCGCGCTCGAGAGCCTCGCAGGAGTAGCGGGCATAGTCGGTATCGGTCAGGCCCTGCACATAGAGCGGGAGCGTGTCATGGTAGAGGTAGCCGACCTGCGGGCTGCCGCCAACGGTGTAGGTGTATTCCTCCGCGTTTTTCGGTACGTCGTCAAACCAGCCGCTTGATATGCCGTAGGTCATGACGCCGATCATCAGCATGACGGATAACAGGACGGAGCAAAGAACCGTGAGCGCTAAGATGAGCCTGCGTTTTTTCGGCGGTACGTTCCTTTTCCACACCTGCTTGCCGACGAGCACGGCTCCGCCGACGGGGACGAGCACAACGCCGGCGGAGACGAGAACGATGCACAGACCGGCGCTGCGGAAAAGCAGGGGGATGACCATGAGCGCCCAAAAGACAAAGATCCAGATCGAGCGCAGGAAGCTCAGCCAGCGGCTCGAGTGGGTGGGGGGTGAAAATGCCCAGCTCGCGGGCGTTGCGCTTCGCCTTGCGCAGCCAGAGCCGGTAGCCGAGCAGCTCGACGCCGAAGAGGAGGATCATGACGAAGATCATCAGAATCATGGTGAGGTCGTAGCCGTCCGCGAGAAAGGCGACCGGATCGCGCCGCAGCTGCGACACCTGAAGATAGAGCATCGTCGGCAGCAGGCAGGCGACCGTGATCGTGTTGCTGAGCACATAGCCCTTCTTGGCGCGCTCCATCGTTTCGACCTGCACGACGGCCTCGGTCTCGATGGGCACGGCGTCAAGGTCCTCGTTGTAGAAAATGTGCGTGTCGTCGCGCTGCGTAACGATCTGCCAGCCCGCGCCGGCGCAGTAGTCCCAAAAAGTCAGGTTCTCGTGGTTTGGTTCGTCGGGACAAAAGCTGTCGGTCTTGGGGTAGTAGATCACCGCGAAGCGGAGCTTTTTCGGCTCGCAGCGGCGGTAGCGCAGGGCGTAGGTGCCGACGGATTCAAGCATCCAGCCGTTGGCGGCCATTTTCTCCAGGTGCCGCTCGAGTCCCGTGTGGTCGTAGAAGGCGTAGAGGTTCAGTTCTCGCTTCTTGTTCCATCGGTCAGTTCGCATGGCTTGTCGCCTCCCTTCAAAAGTCGCTGGTAATCGTTCATCTGCGCCGTCAGACGGTCCATCTCGCCGTGCAGCCGCTCCTCGCCTTTTTCGGTGAGAACGTAGCTGCGGCGGCGGCCCTCGCATTTGGTCTCGACGATGTAGCCCTCGGCGGCAAACTGCTCCAAAAGATTGTAGAGCGTGCCGGGGCCGACGCTCACGCGGCCGCTCGTGAGCAGACGGATACGCTCCATCAGGTCCATGCCGCAGCATTCCTCGCGCAGACAGAGGAGGACGTAAAACATCTGCTCGGTGAGCGTCTGAAATTTTTCGCGGGCCATTGTACCGCCTCCTTTTATCGATATTCGATATTCTTGGAGAGAGTATACTATCGAATATCGATATTGTCAAGAGAAAAAATCGGAGAGCCGTCGGCTTTCCGATTTTTCATTCAGGCTTTGTCCTCTTCCCGGTATTCAAGAATATCGCCGGCATCGCAGTTGAGCGCCTCGCAGATCGCCGCGAGCGTGGAGAAGCGGATCGCCGTCACCTTGTTGTTCTTGATCTTGGACAGATTCACGTTGGAGATGCCGACGCGCTCTGCCAGCTCGTTCAGCGACATTTTTCGCTCGACCATCATGCGGTCCAGTCTCAGAATGATCTTTCCCATTTACACAAGCCCTTCCACATCTTGTTCCAGCTCCACGCCGCGCGCAAAGAACTGCGTCAGACAGAGGATCACAAGACCCATGGAGAAGCCGTAGAGCCGAACGCTCGTTTCGACGGTATCGGTGCCGAGGATCAGGCGGCACACGGTGCTCAGCGCAAGCCCCGCGAGCGGAATGGAGATGGCGAAAATGCCGATCTCGCGGAGCATACGGATATTATCCGCCTGAAAAACCGTGCTGCTCTCTGACCGCTTGATGATAAGGTAGAGATTGCGGAAGATCATCGCCATGAGGGAAGGAAGCACGACGGCTGCGGCAAAATACAGAAGCATTGCCCGCATATCAATGCCGTTCGCGGTCGGTACGCTGAACTCAAAGCCGAGGACGCTGAGCTCCAATCGACCGGTACGGATCGATCCAGCCAGAGCGTCCGCGAGAAATGTGCGGTCCGCAAACGAGTATATTCCGGCTGTGAGCATGAGAGCGGCCGTCATCCAATAACCGAGCTCAGTAAATTTTGTGATGATCTTGGCAGCCTTGACGATCCAACGGTTCCACTTCATTTTTCCGACCTCCTCAAGATGCTTGATGAGGACAGTATAACCGCCGAGTATTCGTTTGTCAATATGTTTTTATTGTTTTACGATAAATTATATATGATTATCATAAAATCATCACGCGGATATAGGCAAAGCCCCCGACCGCAGCCGGGGGCTTTGAGAGGGAGATCGATAAATTGATTGGACGGTCGGTCATTCCAGCTCGCCAAGCGGAAACGCACTCTAAACTTTTTTGTATAGACCGTTTGATTCCATTTGGCT
>ERZ1504205.455-NODE-455-length-8125-cov-3.556506_pt1 | contig 8125 bp, 4 predicted proteins | sample MGYA00574885_ERZ1504205 | MGnify/ENA primary metagenome ERZ1504205 (study PRJEB39906, sample SAMEA3182050) | gut metagenome | biome: human; feature: gut; material: Stool; isolation source: human stools | place: Canada | collected 2012-02-22 ... | reverse complement strand
CAGGTCTACGGCTCCTGCGAGGAGGAGTACCTCGCCGCCGCCTGTGAGAACTTCGAGAAGATGTACGGCATCGAGGTCGAGTATCAGCGTCTGTCCACCGGTGAGGTGCAGGCCAAGATTGAGGAAGAGAACGGCAATCCGTCTGCCGACGTCTGGTTTGGCGGCACGACCGATCCCTACAACGTCTGCGCGGCCGAGGGTCTGCTCGAGGCCTATCAGGCGGAGAACGCCTCTCACATCGCCAAGCCCCAGTACAAGAACGCTGACGGCTACTGGTACGGCATCTACACCGGCATCCTTGGCTTCATGGTCAACACCGACGAGCTCGAGCGCATGGGTCTTGAGGCTCCTCAGGATTGGCCCGACCTGCTCAAGCCCGAGTACAAGGGCCTGATCTGGCTGTCCAACTACAACACCGCCGGCACCGCCAAGCTGGTCATCAACACCATGATCCAGAAGTACGGCCACGATGAGGGCATCCAGTACCTCGTCGACCTCGATAAGAACATTGAGGTCTACACCAAGTCCGGCTCCGGCCCGAGCAAGAACGTCGGCACCGGCGAGTGCGTCATCGGCATCGGCTTCCTGCATGACGGCATCACCCAGATCATCGACAACGGCTACGATAACATCGAGCTGATCATCCCGTCCTCCGGCACCTCCTGTGAGATCGGCGCTACCGCCATCTTCAAGGGCGCCGCGCACCCCAACGCCGCGAAGCTGTGGATCGAGTACGCGCTCTCTCCCGACTGCGTGAACCTCGCCGCTCAGAACGGCTCCTATCAGTTCCTGGTCATTGACAACGCCACCCAGCCCGAGGTTGCCGCGGAGTTCGGTCTGGACCCCGAGAACGTCATGGACTATGACTTCGACGACGCCACCAAGAACATCAAGACCTACGTTGAGGAGGTCATGAATGCTCTGGCCGCCTCCGGCGCGAACACCGGCGACGAGAACCGCTTCCAGGTGAAGTAATTCTCCCTACATCGTCTATCGCATCGACCCAACGATCCCGACGGGGCGGCGGCATGAGCCGCTGCCCCGCCTGCGTTTTCCTCCAAACCACCAAGAAAGGAGCTCCCTATGGCACGTTCTCAAAGCGCGGCGCTGGACCGGAAAAAGCTGATGGCCGATCCCATCATGGTCACCACCATCGTCGTGCTCATCACCTTTCTGACTCTGTTCATTCTCTATCCGCTGGCGATCCTGCTGGTGGACAGCTTCGTGGGCGACGGCAGCTTCGGCTTCGGCATCTTCGAGCGCATCTTCGCCATGCCCACCTTTACCAAGGCTATCACCAACACGCTCAAGGTCGGCTTCCTCGTCGGCATCCTCTCGGCGCTGCTCGGCCTGCTCTTTGCCTATGTTGAGGTCTACGTCCGCGTCGGTAAATTTGTCGGCGGCCTTTTCAAGGTCGTTTCGATGCTGCCGGTCGTCTCTCCGCCATTCGTGCTGTCGCTTTCCATGATCATGCTCTTCGGCAAGTCGGGCATCATCACCCGCTTCCTGCTCGGCATCTACGACAACAGCGTCTACGGCTTCTGGGGCATCGCCGTCGTGCAGACGCTCACCTTCTTCCCCGTGTGCTACATGATGCTCAAGGGTCTTTTGAAGAACATCGACCCCTCGCTCGAGGAGGCCGCGCGCGACATGGGCGCGAGCCGCTGGAAGGTCTTCACCAGCGTCACGCTGCCGCTGATGCTCCCCGGCCTCGGCAACGCCTTCCTCGTCACCTTCATCGAGTCCATCGCCGACTTCGCCAACCCCATGCTCATCGGCGGCTCCTACGATACCCTCGCCACCACCATTTATCTGCAGATCACCGGCTCCTACGATAAGCCGGGCGCGGCGGCGATGGCGATCGTGCTGCTGTGCATCACGCTCGCCATGTTTGCGGTGCAGAAGTATTACCTCGAGCGCAAGACCGCCGCGACCCTGACCGGCAAGGCCTCCCGCGGCCGTATGCTCATCGAGGATAAGAGCGTCAAGATCCCGCTGACCATTCTCTGCGGTCTTGCCGCCACCTTCGTCATCCTCATGTACCTGTGCGTGCCCATCGGCGCGTTCTTCCCCACCTGGGGCTACAAGTTCTTCCCGCTCACCGGCAAATGGTTCAAGCTCATCTTTACGCGCTACCACGGTCTGCAGGCGTTCTGGGATTCCTTCCGCCTGAGCCTCATCTCCGCCCCTATCACGGCGCTGCTGAGCATGATCATCTCCTACCTCGTCGTCAAGCGGAGCTTTAAGTCCAAGGGCTTCATCGAGGCGGTGTCCATGCTCGCCATGGCCGTGCCCGGCACGGTGCTCGGCGTCGGCTACATCCGCGGCTTCTCCGCGGGCGTGTTCCGCACCGGCTTCCTGCAGGGGCTCTACGGCACGGGATTGATCCTCATCATCGTCTTTGTCGTGCGTTCGCTGCCGACCGGCACGCGCAGCGGCATCTCCGCCCTGCGTCAGATCGACAAGTCCATCGAGGAATCCGCCTACGACATGGGCGCGGACAGCTTCAAGGTCTTTATGACCGTCACGCTGCCGCTCATCAAGGACTCCTTCCTCTCCGGCCTTGTGACCGCGTTCGTGCGCTCCATCACCGCAATTTCCGCCATCATCCTGCTCGTGACGCCGCAGTTCCTGCTCATCACGGTGCAGATCAACGAGTTTGCCGAAAAGGGCTCCTACAGCCTCGCCTGCGCGTTCGCGACGATCCTCATCGTCATCACCTACGGCGCGGTGCTGCTGATGAATCTCTTCATGAACCATTTCGGCACCAGCAAAAAAATGAAGGAGGACTAAGCCATGGATAAGATCAAGAAGGGCGTTCGCCTCGACCATATCTCCAAAATCTATCAGGACCCCAAGACCGGCAAGGACTTCTATGCCGTTAAGGACACCTCGCTGACCATCGAGCCGGGTTCCTTCGTCACGCTGCTCGGCCCCTCCGGCTGCGGCAAGACCACCACGCTGCGCATGATCGCGGGCTTTGAAAGCCCCGACGAGGGCGAGATCTACCTCGGCGACGAGCCGATCAACGCCCTCACGCCCAACAAGCGCGACACCGCGATGGTGTTCCAGTCCTACGCCCTGCTGCCGCACTACAACGTGTTCGACAACGTGGCCTACGGCCTGAAGCTGCGCAAGGTGCCGAAGGACGAGATCCGCGAGCGCGTCATGCACATCCTCGACCTCGTCGAGCTGACGGGCATGGAGGGCCGCATGACCAACCAGCTCTCCGGCGGTCAGCAGCAGCGCGTGGCGCTTGCCCGCGCGCTGGTCATCGAGCCGAGCGTGCTGCTCTTCGACGAGCCGCTCTCGAACCTCGACGCCAAGCTGCGCGTTTCCATGCGCACCGAGATCCGCCGCATCCAGCAGGAGGTCGGCATCACCGCCATCTACGTCACGCACGACCAGAGCGAGGCCATGGCGCTCTCAGACCAGATCATCATCATGAACAAGGGCGTCGTCGCTCAGATCGGCACGCCGCAGGAGATCTACTATCACCCCGTGAGCGAGTTCGTCGCCGACTTCATCGGCGAGGCGAACTTCCTGCGCGGCAAAATGACCGGCACGGAGAACGGTCTGGCTGTGCTGGACGTCGAGGGCGAGCGTCTGGCCGTCGCCCCGCGCGAGGGGATGCGCGTCGGCGAGGAGTACACCGTCGTGCTGCGCCCCGAGTCCGCGGCGCTCTCCGACGAGGGTGGGCTGCCCTGCACCGTTGAGCTTTCCTGCTTCATGGGCTCGTACCAGAACTATCACGTCCGCGTGGGCAATACGCTCGTCAAGCTCGCCGAGAACGATCCGCGCAACAAGCGCATCTTCCGCGTGGGCGAGCAGTGCCATCTGACCTTCGCGCCCGACACCGTCCACGTTCTGTAAAACCTATCTGAAAAACCTATCTGACTGTAAAAAAAGAGTCCGCTGTCCTCGGCAGCGGACTCCTTTTTTCATTCTGCGGTCAGGTCGCGCGGCGCTTTCCTATCCCCCGAGCCTTGCGCTCATGTCCCGCCGCGCGGCGGCGCAGAGGGCCGCCGTCTCCTCCATCGTCCGCGCGTGCGCGGAGTAGTAGAGCTTGAGCTTTGGTTCCGTACCGCTCGGACGGACGATGACCTTAACGTGCGCCGTGCGCAGCTCCAGCACGTCGCTTGCCGGCAGACCGTCCAGACCGCCGAGGTAGTCGCGCACCCGCGTGACGCGCTCGCCCGCAAGCATGTGCGGCGGAGCCGCGCGCAGGGCCGTCAGCATGGCGCTCATGCGCTCCATGCCGTCCTCGCCGGGCAGGACGACGCTTTGCAGCTCATTGCGGTAATAGCCGAATTTCTCGTACAGCGCGTCCATCGCCTGCGCGAGCGTCATGCCCTGCGCGCGGTACCATGCAGCCATTTCGCAGCAGAGCAGCGCGGCGTTCACCGCGTCCTTGTCGCGGACATGCGGGCCGGAGAGATAGCCATAGCTCTCCTCAAAGCCGAAGAGATAGCGCTCCGCCTCCCCCGCCCTTTCCAGCTCGCCGATCTGCTCGCCGATGAATTTGAAGCCCGTGAGCGTGCGGCGCAGCTCAACGCCGTAATGCGCGGCGACCGCGTCTGCCATGTCGGTGGAAACGATGGTCGTCACTGCCACGGGGCGCGCAGGCATCGTGCCGTTTTCGCTCCGCCGGCGGCAGAGGTAGTCGAGCAGCAGCACGCCCATCTCGTTGCCCGTGAGCAGGCGGTAGTCCTCGCCGTCGGGTACCGCCGCGCCCATGCGGTCGCAGTCGGGGTCGGTGCCGAGCAGCAGATCGGCGCGCGTTTCGCGCGCGAGCGCGAGGCCGCGCTCCAGCGCCGTGCGCTCCTCGGGATTCGGGTAGGGACAGGTCGGAAAGCTCCCGTCGGGCCACGCCTGCTCGGGCACGAGCGTCACGTCCGTCACGCCGATGCGGCGCAGGATCTTTGTCACGCACTCGCGCCCCGTGCCGTTGAGCGGCGTGTAGACCACGCACAGTGCGGATCTGTCGCCGTCCCAGACGCTCCGGCGCTCCACCGCGTCGAGGAAGGCCTCCAGGCAGTCCTCGCCGATCATGCGGATGGTTCCGTCCGCCAGCGCATCGGCAAAGCCGCACAGACGCACGCCGTCAAAATGATCCGCGGCCCCGATGTGCTTCGATACGGCATCCGCCGCCTCAAGCGTGATCTGGCAGCCGTCGGGACCGTAGACCTTGTAGCCGTTGTAGGCGGCGGGGTTGTGGCTCGCCGTAACGCACACGCCCGCCCCGCAGCCGTAATAGCGCACCGCCCAGCTCAGCGCGGGCGTCGGCTCCAGGCGCGGATAGAGATAGGCGGTCACGCCGTTGGCGGCAAGCACACGCGCGGTCTCGCGCGCGAAGCGCGCCGAGCCGATGCGGCTGTCGTAGGCAATGGCGCAGCGCAGCGGCAGTCCCGCCGCCTTGAGGTAAGCGGCAAGTCCCTGCGTCGCGCGGCGGACAACGTAAACATTCATGCGGTTTGTGCCCGCGCCGAGCACGCCGCGCAGTCCGCCGGTGCCGAAGGCAAGGTCACGGTAAAAGCGGTCCTCGATCTGTGCGGCGTCGCGCACCTCGTCGAGCGCGGAAAGCTCCGCGCGCAGCGCGTCATCCTCCACACGCGCGAGCCAGCGGCGGTAAGTGTTCAGAGCGGTCATCGTCTTCCTCCAGCAGAAAATTTTACTTTATTATTAAAGCACGCTTTGCCCGCTTCGTCCAGAAGAATGGATTGCAAAGTGCGCTTTTTCCTGTTAAAATGGTAAAGAAATTCGTCGGATCAGGAGGGATGCCCGTTATGCGCCGCTGCTGTCTGCTGCTCGTCTGCCTGCTTCTGCTCACCGGCTGCGGCCGCGCGGTCACGCAGGACGTCTCCTCCTTCGCGCCCGCTGAGGGGGACCGTCTGGTCATTTTCACCTCGCACAAGGAAACGATCTATGAGCCCATCCTCAAGGAATTTGAGCAGCGCACCGGCATCTGGGTCGAGCTGGAGACCGGCGGCACCGTGACGCTCCTTGAGCGCATCGCCGCGGGGGAAAGCGGCGCCGACCTGATGTTCGGCGGCGGCGCGGACAGTCTGAGCGCGTACAGCGCGTGCTTCGCGCCCTATGTGAGCGAATACGCCGGCGACGTTGCGCCGGAATACGATCTCGGCGGCGGTATATGGACGCCCTTTTCCGCTCTGCCGGTCGTGCTGATCTACAACACCAAGCTCGTGCGGCAGAATCCGCCCGAGCGCTGGGCCGACCTGCTCGACGCGGGCTGGCGCGGGCGCATCGCCTTTGCCGACCCGACCGTTTCCGGCTCGAGCTGCACCGCGCTCGGCACCCTTCTGCAGGCCGTCGGCGGCAACACCGACAACACCCTCGCCGCGTTCTTCCGCAATCTTGACGGACGCATCATCGCCGACAGCGGCGGCGTGGTCCCCGCCGTGGCAGACGGCAGCTGCTACGTCGGCGTGACGCTGGAGGAAAACGCCCGCAAGGCCATCGCCGATGGGCTCGACGTCGCCATCGTCTACCCCGCCGAGGGCACGAGCGTCCTGCCGGACGGCGCGGCCATCGTCCGCGGCTGCGCGCACGAGGAAAACGCGCGGAAATTCATCGACTTTCTGCTCTCGCCCGATGTTCAGCAGCTGCTGGGCGCGGAGCTCAGCCGCCGCAGCGTGCGCACGGATACCGCCTCCGACGCGCTGCCCGAGCTGACCGTCCTCCCCTACGATCTGCGCCGCGCGGATGAGCGGCGGCAGGAGCTCTTCGACGCCTGGCAGGCGCTGTGCGGGGAGGTGGAAGCATGAGAGCATGGCTTGAGCGGTCCTTCCGAAACCGCATTTTTCTCACCGTCCTGCTCGTCGCGCTCGTGCCGCTGCTGCTGTGCGACGTGCTGATGACGCAGGTGATGATCTTCCGCAGCGAGCACACCCTGCGTACCGACGCGCAGGAGGAGATGGCGCTGCTCACCACGCAGCTCGACGCGCTGCTTACCGACTGCGGCGACGTCACGCGCGCCCTGGCCGGCAGCACCGTGACGCGCAGCGCCCTGCGCCGCGGCGGCAGTGACTCGCGCACGCTCTATCAGCTTTTGAACCGCAGCACGGTCGCGCTGCGCGAATACGCCGACTTTGAGGTCTACGGCGAGGACGGCGACTGCCTCTATACCACGGCGAACGTATGGCCCGCCGCGCAAAGCACCGGCTGGGGCATACTCAGCGCGGCCCGCGCGGCAGACGGCATTGTGCTGCGCGCCGGAAACGGCGGGCTCGCCGGAGCCTGTCCCGTGACCGCGCGCGGCGGTGCGGTGCTCGGCTATGCCGTGTTCCGCATGGACGACGCCAACTTCGACGCCTTCTTCGCGCCCCTGCTGCGCGGCGCGGACGATCTGCTGCTCGTCGATGCGACGTGGCGGCTGCTCTACGCCTCCCAACCCCTGCGCGCCGACGATACCCTTGCCCTGCTGCGCGCGCAGCTGCTCTCCGGCAAATCTCTCTCCGATGGGGACGGCGAGCGCAGCTACTACGTCGGCGCCTGCGCGGAAAGCGGCTTTTCGCTCATTCTGCAGCAGCCGCAGACCTATACCGCGCAGGTCGTCCGGTCGATCTACCTCGTCGCCGCGCTGATGGGCGCGCTGTGTCTGGTGCTCTGTCTCGTGTGCGCCTGGTGGCTCAGCCGCCGTCTCTTTGAGCCGGTCAACGAGCTCGACGGCGCGATGCGCCGCGTCGAGGGCGGCGATTACGATGTGCGCATCGAAAGCACACGGCAGGATGAAATGGGCCGCCTCGCGGCGAGCTTCGACCGCATGACGGCGGAGTACCGCCAGAACCTTGAGCGCAGCGTGCAGCGCGAGCGCGAGCTGAACGAAACGCGCCTGCGGATGCTCCAGTCCCAGCTCAACCCGCACTTTCTCTACAACACGCTCGACTGCATGAAGTGGCTGGGCGTAACCGGCGGCGTGCCGCAGGTGGCGGAGCTGGCCGCCGACCTCGCCGCGCTGCTGCGCGCGGGCATCTCCGGCAGCGAGTACATCACGCTTGAGGAGGAGCTTGAGCTGATCGGGCGCTACCTCGCCATTCAGGAGGTCCGCTTCGGCGACCGCTTCGTCTGTGAGCTTGATGTGGACGAGCGCTTCCAGCACTGCGTG
>ERZ1504205.440-NODE-440-length-8307-cov-3.410204_pt1 | contig 8307 bp, 7 predicted proteins | sample MGYA00574885_ERZ1504205 | MGnify/ENA primary metagenome ERZ1504205 (study PRJEB39906, sample SAMEA3182050) | gut metagenome | biome: human; feature: gut; material: Stool; isolation source: human stools | place: Canada | collected 2012-02-22 ... | reverse complement strand
ATATACCACATACCCGCCAGCGCGGAAACGTCGGCGTCGGCATCGCCTGTATCCGACGCGTCCATGTCGCCGGCGGAGGCGTCCTTCTCAAAGCCGCCGAAGCCTTCGATCTGCAGCGTGCCGTCGTCGGCCAGCCAGCAGTGGTGGGCCCAGCCGTCGAACTCGTTGTAGAAATAATCACCGCTGTACTCCTGCGAGAACTGGACAAAGCCGCTTGCCTCTATGCTCCCGTCCTGATACAGATCAAAGCGGACCTCATCTCCGCTGTCGGCCATCGCCACGATCAGCTCGCTGTTGTTGTCCGCGTCGACCCAGGTGCCCCAGTACATGGCATAGTTCGTCGCCAGCTCGGAGTCCTTGACCATCCCCTCAAAGGAATCCGGGGTGTTGACCTCATTGCCGCTGTAGTCCTCGCCGCCGTCGTCGATGGTATCGCCGCTGCCGCCGCAGGCGGTCAGGCACAGGCACAGCGCCAGCGCCAGCAGCAGGGAATAATAGCTTTTTCGATTCTTCATCGTTTTTCTCTCCTTTTTTGATCCAGATCGTTTGCTTCAATGCTCCTGCTCCGCCATGGAAAGGAGCTCGTCGTGGCTCAGCTCCACGCTTCCGAAGCGGACGAAGATGCCGTTGGTCACGGCGCTGCTCCATACCAGCGGGTCGGAAAGGGAGCGGAAGCGGGTCTTGTCGAGATACGGCTTCATGTCCAGAAGCAGGCGGCTGCCGGATACGAAATCGACCTGCAGAATGTGGTCCGGCAGCGGTTCAACGGCTGACAGGTATCTCCGGTTCAAGCGTGCGTCCTCCTTTTTTCAGCGTATCGGGGGATAAAAAACTCCACCGTACCTTCATTGTACGGTGGATGAAAACGGAAAACCATTAACCAAAGGTTAGGTCTTTCGCGCAGGCGCGTATTCTTTTCAAAAAGGCTGCCGCGCCCCATTGCCAACCGTCCGGAGCTGTGATATGCTGAGCGCAAGGAATCGGGCAAGGAAAGGATGTGCTCAGCATGGCAGCATTTGATGATTTCATGAAGCTGGATATTCGTGTCGGAGGTCCTTGTCCTCGGCACATACAGCGAGGGCGGCGTCGTGCTGGTCACACCGGACAAGAAGGTCCAAAACGGCGATAAGCTGGGCTGACGCGGAAAAAGCCATAAACAAAGGAAAGCGGAGGAAACCATATGCTCAGCCTGCGAAATGCGACAGAAGCTGATCTCGGAGAGATCCGGAGAATATACGAATACGCGCAGGACTACATGATCCGGTCGGGAAATCCCACCCAATGGGGTCGCTCTTATCCGAGCGCGGACCTGATCCGGTCCGACCTTCAAAAAAAGGTCTGCAAGGTGATATACGATGAGACCGGCATACACGGGGTATTTGCCCTGTTTGATGGCGCGGAGCCAACCTACGCACACATCGAGGAGGGCGAATGGTTGAACGACGAGCCCTACGTCACGATCCATCGGCTGGCCGGCGACGGGCGGGTCCACGGGCTGTTCCAATGCGCCGCCGAGCATTGCAAGCTTCTTCCCCCAATGTCCGCGTCGATACCCACGCCAACAATACGACGATGCAGCGGCTGATCGAGAAAAACGGCTTTAAGAAGTGCGGGATCATCCATGTCAGGGACGGCTCGCCCCGGATCGCATACCAGTGGACGGCGCGGTGATTCTCTCGTGCCGCACGCCGGTGCGCGGACGGCAGTACACCGCGACAGCTTATGCCGCGGCCTTTCCGTCGCTCCCGATCACTCCGGCTTTATCGTTGAGCCCTATTCGATTTTAATTTCCGCAAGGACCTTCTGCGGCTCGACCCACGGATGACCGACAATGCCAACAATGCGCAAGCGTTTCGCTTGCGCATTTTTCTTCCGGCTGATACAATGAACCTCACGCAGGGCGCCGCGCGGAAGGCCGCAAAACGGCTGGATCCGGCGGAGCCGACCGCTTGCGAAGCGGCAAGCTGCGGTATATAATACAGAAAACACGGCGAAGGAGGCGGGACGATGCTGAAAATAGCCATTTGCGACGACGACACCGGGGACCGCGAGCGGATCGCGGAGGACCTCCGCGTTTACGCGGCCGCGCATCAGGAGCACGGCATCGAGACGACCGTCTATTCCTCCGCCTTTGCGATGCTGGACGCCTTCGAGAAGGCCGGCTGTCCGGATATCGTCCTGCTGGACATTTGTATGCCCGGTATGCTGGGGACGGAGCTGGCGCGGGACATTCTCCGGTGCAGCGAAAATACGGACATTCTTTTCCTGACGACCAGCTCGGATTACGCGGTGGACGCCTTCGCGCTCCACGCCGCGGACTACATTCAGAAGCCGTACACGCAGGAAAAGCTCAGCGCCTCGCTGGACCGTGTGATCGCCCTGCGGCAGGAGCGGACATGGCTCCTGCTCCCCTGCGAGGGCGAGCTGCACCGCATCGCGCTGGAGGACGTGCTGTACATCGAGACCGACGGCAAGCGGCGCAGCTTCTCTCTGGCCTCCGGCCGGAAGCTGACGGCGCGGCTGACCGCCGCTCAGCTGCAGGACTGTCTGGCGGGACGGCGCGGCATGATCCCGTGCGGAGCCTCCTACGTTGTGAACCTTGCACACGTCCGCTGCTTTTCCGGCACGGACCTTATCATGGACGGCGGCGAGCGCATTCCCGTTCCGCGGCGGCTGCGCGCCCAAATTAAGCAGGCATACTTTGATTTCTACTTAGAGGAGGTCAGAAACGGATGACGGACCCCCGCTACATCGGAACGATCCTCTATGTGGGACTGGCAATCTTTGCGGCGCTGCTGGCGGCCGGCCTGCTGATGCAGGAGCGGCGCCGGTCCGTGCAAAGGACAGCGCTGCTATGGGGCGCGGAGGGACTTATCCTTCTGTTGGATCTGTACCTGTGCTTCGGTCTGCTGCCGGCGCCGCTGCGGCTGCCGGTGTCGCTGACGGTCGGCTTTCTCAGCTATTCCGCCGTTTTCATTGCGGTGTCTGCGGACGGCTTCTGGAAAAAGGTCTATCTGCTCATCACGTTTTTCTGCGTGTGCTGCATCTCCTGGTCCGGCGGCCTTTACCTGTGCTATTTTCTTTTGCCCGACCGCCCGATGGCGGTCAAATACCTTGTGCGTACCGCGCTCCATATTGTCGCGGCGCTGCCGATCCTGCTGGCCTACCGGAAATACGGCAGGCCGCTGCTCCGCGAGGTCAGCGGCTTTCGGAAGCAGAGCTGGAAACTCCTGAGCGCCGTTTCCGCGATCTATTTTTTTCTGTTCATAGCCCTCATGTCAAGGATGCGGTTGGACGACGGAGTGGAGCCGGATACCCTGTTCGCTTTCTGCGCTGCGGTATGCACCTACGCCTCGGTCAGCGTTTTGAGCATCGGCAACATTTTTTATATGCGCAGAGACGCCAGAGAAGCGCTCGTCAAGCAGAAGCTGGAGTATCTGACGAGCTACATGGAGACTGTCAGCCGGGCAGAGCGGGAGAGCCGCCGCATCCGCCACGACAAGCGGCACCATGACGCCTGCATCGCCGCCATGGCGCGCGCGGGTGACACCGACGGCATCCTGCGCTATCTTGAGCAGGAGCAGGCGGTCGCCGAGAACTTCCCCGCGTGGTGCCCGCGCCCTATGGTCAATGAGCTGCTGCGCTCCTACGCCGAAAAGGCGAAGGCGGCGGGCGTGGCGTTCACCGCGCAGGCGGATACGCCCACGCAGTCCGACGTGGCCGACGTGGACTTTGTCGCCATTCTCGCGAACCTTCTGGAAAACGCCCTCAACGCCTGTACCGCAGCGCACAGCACCGGTCCCATCCGCGTCCACATCCGAAACGTCGGGAAAAAGACGGTCCTCGCGGTGAACAACCCCTGCGTCAACTTGAAGCTGGAAAACGGCCTGCCCGCAGAGCGGAGCGTCGGGATCGACAGCATCGTTTCCGCCGCCGAGCGCTATCAGGGTGAGGTACACTACAAAGTTGAAGCCGGCGTCTGCACCGCCTGCGTCATTCTCAATCCATAGATACGGAATCCGGAAAACCGCCCGAGGGCAGTTTTCTTTTTTGCCCGTGACCAATTCGGGAGGCAGAACGACCAATTCCGGCATTTTTGCTCCGTCGGGGTGCGGCTGTGCTATGCTGTCTCCGGAAAAGGAAGAATGCCGCCCGCCGATGACAGCGCAGGGGCGCGGAAAGGACAATTTCTATGAACTGGCCTTGGAAGAAGAAAAAGCTCTCCTTTGCGGAGACCGCCAAATTCAACTGGGAAGCGGACACCAACGAGGAGCTGCGGCGAAAGCTCAACGAGCTGGCAAAGCAGTATCCGACGCTGCGGGAGAGCGAGTACCGCGAAAAGCTCCTGTCGCTGTTCCGGGAGCGGGGACTGGACCTCAACGCCGAGCAGCTGGATATGCTGCTGCTTCTGCGGCAGAAAACGGATCAAATGCTGCTCGAGCGGAAGGCGGAGCGGCAGGAGAGCAAGCCGTAGGCTCCGGCCGGCAGCAACGGAAGATCTTTATGCGGAGGGGCACGATGAACATTCAAAAGACATTAAGTGGAGCGGCTCTGACGGTCGCTCTGGAGGGAAGGTTGGACACAACGACTGCGCCGAAGCTGGAGGAGGAGCTCCGCGACGGCGTCGATGGCGTCTCGCGCCTTGTGTTTGATCTGGAAAAGCTGGAGTATATCTCCTCCGCGGGCCTTCGCGTGCTGCTTGCGATGCAGAAGCTCATGAACCGACAGGGCGCGATGCTGCTCCGGAACGTGAACGAGGCCGTGATGGAGGTTTTTGAGGTCACGGGCTTTTCCGATATCCTTCGCATCGAATGAGCGTTCGTTCGGGAGCGCAGCGGAAAAGAACGGATGAGCGGGAGGAAATGAGTATGCTGACATCGAAAAAGAAAGGCTATCGGCTGTCGCCGGAGACCGTGGATCTTCTTTCGCAGGAGTTCGCGGATTCTCTGACGGAGGCGGAGGCGGACCGAAAGGATATCCTGCGGCTTCGCCTCTCGCTGGAAGAGATCCTGGAGAACTGGTCCTCCGCCCTCCCCGACGCGCCGGTCACCTTCTGCGCGAAAAAACGTCTGGGCAGGCAGCGGATCGAGATCCGCGTCGAGGGGAAGGAGCTTCAGGCCGACGACGTGCTGGAAAACTGCTTGCTCTCCAGCCGCCTGCTGGCGCAGGCGGGCCTTACGCTGACGCAGAGCTATCAAAACGGTGAAAACTGTCTGACCGTCGAGCCGCCCAGAAAGCGGAAGCTGGGGCAGATGCAGAAGCTCCTGCTCGCCATTGTGTCGGCGGTCGTCCTCGGGCTGCTGCAGCGCCTGCTTCCCGCGAGCGCACAGGCGGGCGTCCGGGCCGTGACCGACCCGCTCTTTACGCTGATCCTAAACCTGCTGCGCACCATCTCCTCGCCGATGATCTTCCTGGCGATCTGCTGGGGCATTTTCAACATCGGCGATATGACCATGATGGGGAGGATCGGGAAGAAAGTGATCGGCCGCATTGCGGCGCTGAGCTTCCTCGTCAGCGCGGGAGCGACCGTCTGCCTTTTATGGCTTTTCCCGCTGGAGCTGTCCTCGGGCGGCGCGGCGCTGAGCGGATTCTCGACCATCTATCAGATCATTCTGGATATCGTTCCCTCGGATATCATCTCTCCGTTCCTGAACGGTAACACGCTGCAGATCATCTTTTTGGGCGCCGCCGTCGGCATCGCCCTGCTGATCCTGGGCGACCGTGCCGCCGCCGTCCGCACGTTCATTGAGCAGACGAACGAGGTGGTCCAGTTCCTCATGGAGGCCATCGGCGACCTGATCCCGCTTTTCGTATTTTTCAGTCTGTTCGCTCTGCTGGGCTCCGACTTCGGCTCCGAGCTCTCGGGCATCCTCAAGGCCATCGTCATCACCTATGCACTTTGCCCGCTGATGTGTCTCGTATTCATCGGCATCCTTGCCGCGCGGCGCCGGGTGAGTTTCCGGCTGCTTGTGCAAAAGCTGCTGCCGACCTTCCTCATCGGTCTCACCACGGCGTTCGCCACCAATTTAGAGACCTGCGAGAAGAAGCTGGGTATCCCGCCGATGCTCGCGCATTTCGCCGTGCCCCTGGAACAGGTCCTCTATATGCCCAGCGTTGCGGTCGCTTTTGTGGCGACCTGCCTGTGCATGGCGGAAAATTTCGGCACGGCCATCACGCCCGCGTGGCTCCTCACGATGATCGTTGTGACCGGGCTTTTGTCGCTGGCGATGCCACCCATCCCCGGCGGCGCGCTGACCTGCTACACGGTCATGTTCACCCAGCTCGGCATCCCCGGCGAGGCCCTCGCTCTGGCTGTCGCGATCAATTCCATGATCGACTTTATCGCGACGGCATCCAACCTGACCTGCCTGCAGGTCGAGGTCACGACCGTCGCCGGCCAGCTGGGAATGCTGGATACGGAATGTCTCAAAAACCCGGGATAGGCCCGCGCACCGGTGCGCGGCCGTCCCGAAGCGCGAAAGGCGGAAAGCAAAATGGGATATGAATACTTGCGGAACGAGGCCATCATACGCAGCAAGACGCGGGAGTTTTTCGGCGTCGGCACGGTGGTGACCGCCTCCGCCTATCTGGTCTCCGTTGTGGACTTTATGCTCATCGGCGCCCTTTTGGGCGCTGATGCCGTCGCTGCCGCGGGCCTTTGCGACAGCTTTGTGGATGTGGCGGAGCTATTCGGCTTCGTTCTCTCCTCAGGCGGCCCGGTCGCCGCAGGCATCCTGCTGGGCAAGCGAAGGCTCCGTCAGGCCAACGGGGTCTTCACCCTGTCCCTTCTTCTGACGCTCGCGGGCGGGCTTCTCTGCTGGTGCCTGCTGCCGTTCTGCGGCTTTTTCAGCGGCATCCTGTCCAACAACGGCGCGATCGCGAACGATGTGGCGCGCTACGCCTTCTTCACCCTGCTCTCGTCGCCCTTTGTCGGCGTCAATCTCGTTCTCTCCAGCTTCGCCATTCTGGACGATCGCTCCAAGCTCGCCATGGGCTCGGTCGTCGCCGCCAACGGAGTGAACATCGTGCTGGACGTTGTCTTTATGAAGTATCTGCGCACGGGCGTCGCCGGCGCTGCCGCGGCCTCTCTGCTCGGCAACGCGGCGGGCATTCTGGTGGTGCTTCCCTACCTGCTGTCCAAAAAGCGCACCTTCCGCTTTGTTCTGCGCGCCGACGACCTGCGCGAGACCGGGCGGGAGCTGGCCTCGTCCTGCTCCTCCTTTGCCACAGACAAGGCCTCACGCATCTTCTCCGGCCTGACGGTGAACCTGCTTCTGATGTACTTCGTAGGCAACATCGGCGTGGCGCTCTACGCGGTGTACAGCCAGCTTCGCTTCATCCTGCGCATTCTGGCGGGCGGCGCGCTGCAGACGATCTCCACGCTGGGCAGTATGCTCTACGGCGAACGCGACTTCTACGGGCTGCGGAAGATGCTCTCTCTTTTGTCCAAGTACACCTATGCGCTCGTCGCGGCGCTCATGGCGGGACTGTTCTGCTTCTCCGCGCCGTTTCTCAACTCCTACGGCATCGCCGCAGAGCCGGACACCGTGCTCTCGCTCCGCATCATGCTGCTCAGTCTGCCTTTCCTCTGGCTCAACGACCTGCTCGCCAGGCTCTACCCCAGCGTTCAGCGGCAGCGCCTGTCCGTGCTTTTGCTGACGCTGCAGAACGTGGTGCTCAAAATACTGCTTCTACTGCTCTGCGTGGCGGCCATTTCGCGGCTCCATTGGCGCAGTGTCCCCGCCGTGGCCATCTGGTGCCTGCTGGTGGAGCTGCTGTCCCCCGCGGTCACGCTGCTCCGGGAAAAGCGGACCTGTGGGAACGTCGCCCTCCTCGGGCTGGAGGATCAGGCGGACCGGAGCTGCCACAGCTTTTCCATCACGGGAAGGGCGGAAAACGTCGCGGACATCCACCGGGAGATTGACTTGTTCTGCCAACAGAACGGCATCCCCCGCAACAAAGGCGTCCTGCTGGCCATCGCCTTTGAGGAGGCCGCCCTCAACATTATCAACCACAACGAGCATGTGAGCATGATCGACATTTGCCTTCTTTTGGAGGAGGGCAGCCTGATCGTCCGTATCCGCGACGACGGCGCGCCCTTCGACCCGCTGGCGTTCGTGGACGACGAGGATATCCTTCAAATGAACAACATCCGTCTGCTCGAGCGGCTCACCGACCAGAAGACCTATACGCGCATCATGAACATGAACAACACGGTGCTTTCGATCCGACTGGAGGCGGCAGAGAATGACGGAGCAAATGACGGCACTTGCTGAAAATTATCCGGCAGCCGCGGAGCTGCTGCGG
>ERZ1504205.432-NODE-432-length-8391-cov-3.432342_pt1 | contig 8391 bp, 6 predicted proteins | sample MGYA00574885_ERZ1504205 | MGnify/ENA primary metagenome ERZ1504205 (study PRJEB39906, sample SAMEA3182050) | gut metagenome | biome: human; feature: gut; material: Stool; isolation source: human stools | place: Canada | collected 2012-02-22 ... | reverse complement strand
GAAGACCAAAAGCAGTAGATTCCGCCATGGTGAACGCATGCATATTGATATCATACTTTGCCAATGTCTTGGTTACGTCATTTATCCTTCCGGTCTTGTTTTCCAGAAAAACAGATAATTGCTTAATTGTCATATTGCGTACTTTTTCATTTTAAAATTCGGTTGTCTATCACACGTTTACTCTTGCCTTCACTACGGGCAATACTGTTAGGCTCCATCAGCTTCACTTCAGCACTGATAGAAAGAACGCTCTTCAATTTGTCACTCAGCGCCTTCTTCATAGCCAGCATACGTCCCATATCGTCCGAGAAGAAGTCTTTGCGGACTTCCACTTGTACCTGCAAAGAGTCAAGATTATTCTTCCTATCCACCACCAGCATATACTGAGGTTCAAACTGCGGCATATCCAGAATAACACTTTCCACCTGAGACGGGAATACATTGATGCCACGGATAATAAGCATATCGTCACTACGGCCTACAATACCCGACATACGAATATTGGTTCTTCCACACGGACATTCACCCTCCATCAGGGAAGTCAAGTCCTTCGTACGATAGCGCAATAACGGCATACCTTCCTTGGTCAGAGTAGTAAACACCAATTCTCCCACTTCTCCATTCGGAAGACGTTCCAGCGTTTCAGGGTTAATGATTTCAGGATAAAAATGATCCTCATTGATATGCGAACCATGTTGTTCCTGGCATTCATAGGAAACACCAGGGCCCATAATTTCACTCAATCCATAAATATTGTAGCCTTTCAAGCCCAGCCGCTCTTCTATTTCCTTACGCATACTCTCCGTCCATGGCTCGGCTCCAAAGGCTCCTATACGGAGGCCGATATCTTTCTTGGTAAGCCCCATACGTTCCACCACTTCTGCTAAATAAAGAGCATAAGAAGGAGTACAGGCAATACCGGTTATACCCAAGTCACGAATCAGACGAACATGCTTTTCCGTATTTCCGGTAGAAGCCGGGATAACAGTCGCCCCCAGATTCTCCACACCATAATGTGCACCCAGCCCACCAGTGAATAACCCATAACCATAACTGACAGAAAAAGTATCATTACGAGTAACCCCATAGGCCGAAAGACAACGCGACATTACTTCGGACCATACGGACAAGTCACGACGTGTATATCCCACAATGGTAGGATTCCCGGTTGTGCCCGAAGAAGCGTGTACACGTACAATTTCCGAAGCAGGAGCAGCCTGAAGTCCATAAGGAGAATTATCACGTAAATCCTGCTTGGTAGTAAAAGGAAGTTTTACAATGTCTTCAATAGTTTGAATATCATCCGGAGATAAATCCATCTCCTGCATCTTGTTACGATAAAAAGGGACATTATGATAAACCAGGTTCACCAACTTGTTCAGGCGTTTTCCCTGCAGAGCGCTCATTTCGTCCCGGCTCATGCGCTCTTTATTTTTGTTCCAAATCATAATAAATAATTTTTCAATGTGCTAATTAGCCAATGTACTGGTGCACAAACACACCATATGACAATCGGCACATTATCCTATTAGCACATTATTTTCAATGATCTTCATGAAAAGCTCTCATGCGTTCTTCCATCACCGGATAAAGTTCCTCACGCATTCTGGAAGTACAGGCGCGGACACCTTCCTGCTCGCTACCGGTAGTAGAAAGCGAGATGCTGCTTACTCCATAATACAATAACTCCCGGAGCAATTCACCCCCTGTCATATTTCCGTAACCAATGGTAAAGAAGAAACCATCTCCCACCACCTGGGTAGCATCATAGTCATATACGATGTGGAAACCATTGTCGGTAAATATTTTCTTCATGCGTTCCGCACGACGGGCATATTCGCGGGTATCTTCCACAAAATTGATTTTACCTTCGGTAGACAGACGGAGCATCTCAGCGTATGCATACTGAGTGGAAGCCGTACATCCCGAAGTAATCATATAAAGGATGGAAGCAATCAGTGTAGGACCGAATACCCCTGCATCTTTATACCGTTCTGCTAATGCAGGGAACTGGCGGTCGAACAGTTTGTCGCTGATACATGTCAATGCCATACGCTGTCCGGCATAACTGAATATCTTGGAAGAAGAAAGCATCAGGATATAATTATCCGTATATCTTGCCACAGTAGGCGGATAGGGCGGTTCGAAAGGATGTCCCATATCCCGACGGAAATCCATGCAGAAATAAGCGAGGTCTTCCATGACAATCACATCGTATTGGGTTGCCAGTTCACCGATTATCTGCAACTCCTCCTCTTCCAGACAAATCCATGCCGGATTATTCGGATTAGAATAGATAATCGCTGCTATATCGCCTTTACTCAGGAAACTTTCCAATTTCTCACGCAAGGCCTGTCCACGATAATGATAGATATCAAATTCTTCCCACTCCACGCCGATAATGCGAAGCTGGGATTTCTGAATAGGAAATCCGGGATCAATGAACAATACCTTGTCTTTCCCCGGAATACGCTGCGTACAGGCTATGAACGAGCCGAATGAACCCGCCACCGACCCGGTAGTAGGCACACAAGCGCGCGGAGAGATATCCAGATTCAAGAAAGCTTTTACAAAACGGGAAGCCTCCTTTTTCAACTCGGGCACTCCTGCGGCAGCCGGATATTGCGATCCGACTCCCCTGTCCAAAGCAGCTTTCTCCGCTTCAATCCCTATCTGATTGGCGGCAAGACCGGGAGATCCCTGATCCATGCGGATAAAAGGAATCCCCGTTTCCTTTTCCAGATACTGGGCTACCAACAGCACATCACCGATAGTAGCCTGTGCAAGATTGGCGATGTGCAGTTCCTTCACCGCCTTCTCCACTAATTCTTCACTAAATATCTTCATGGCATTACCAGTTCTTTACCGCATTCAAGCCTATATCAAAAGCCTTCTGATTCATTTCAACAATCTTCTCACCTTTTGTGGCAAACACACGCCCTATGCTTTCACGCAACTGTTCCGGTGATACAATCTCAATATACTTCGCAGCCATGCCCAGCAGAATCACATTCGCGCATTTAGGCATCCTGTTTTCTTTTGCCATATCCTCTATTTCCAACTTCACCACATGCGGAAGACTTTCCAAAGTTCTCATCAGATCCACTTCTTCAGGATAGTCGGGAATGTTCTTGAAAGGATTAGCAGAAGTAATCACCCAACCTTCTTCCTGCAAGTAAGGCAGATAACGCAACGCCTCCATCGGTTCCATGGAAATAATCAGATCCGCCTCACCCTGAGCGATCAGATCCGAATAAATCGTTTCGTCGGATAGACGCAGATTGGACTGTACATCTCCTCCGCGCTGGCTCATACCGTGTACCTCAGCCTGCTTCAAATTGATGCCTTCTGCCGTAGCAGCTTCTCCTATAATAGTAGCGATAGTCAGGATACCCTGTCCTCCTACGCCCGAAAGTATGATATCTTTTCTCATGCCTTATCTGCTTTTTTCTGTCTTAGTTTACGATTCAATGTCTGGATACATTCTCTGCGCGGAATAATGACAGACACCCCTTTATATTCTATTTCCTCACGAATGGTACGGGTGATTTCTTCCATATTCTTTGGTAATGGAACCACCACACGCACATGTTCGGGTTCTACCCCTAATCCCAGGCAGATCGCCTCGAATTTGTTCGTACCGGCAGAGTCCTGTCCACCGGTCATGGCAGTAGTCAGGTTATCCGAAATCACCACCGTGATATTGGCATGGTCATTGACCGCATCCAGCAGACCGGTCATACCGGAATGAGTGAAGGTAGAGTCACCGATAACCGCAATGGCCGGAAATACTCCCGCATCGGAAGCACCTTTGGCCATGGTTATGGAAGCACCCATATCCACACAACTGTCAATAGCACGGAACGGGGGCAACGCACCTAATGTATAGCAACCGATATCACCGAAAATGCGTGCATCCGGATATTCCGCAGCCACCTTGTTCAATGCATCATACACATCCCGATGACCACATCCCTGACACAATGCAGGCGGACGCGGCATCACCACCTGAGGTTTACCAAACGGACGTTTGATTCCCCATCCGATTGCCTCGCCCACATTATCCGGAGTCAGTTCACCGGTACGTGGCAAAGTTTCGGTCAGGCGTCCCTTGATCTCATAGTCTGAGGAAAGAATCGCTTTTACCTGCTCTTCCACAAACGGCTGGCCATCTTCCACTACCAAAACATATCCGCAACGGTCTGCCATCGTCCTGATTTCGTCAGCCGGCAACGGATACTGCGAAACTTTCAATACCGGAATATGGCAACCATCCGTATCTGCCTCTTTCACATAATTATAACCGATACCGCAAGCTATCACTCCGAACTCATAATCATATTCGGGATTCAACCCTTCCAGATAATTATAAGGAGATTTAGAGGAAGCTTCTTCCAGTTTCTCCTGCTTTTTCACTAAATCCAGATATTGTTTACACGCATTACCCGGCAGCAATACCCAGTGGGCACGTTCATGATCAGGATTCAACTGATTTTCCTCACGGATATCGGCTATTTCCACACCGGCACGCGAATGTGCCAGACGGGTAACCACACGCATCAGCACCGGCAACTTCAGTTTTTCCGATAGTGTATATGCGTAATCCATCATATCGTATGCTTCTTGTTGGGAAGACGGTTCCAGCATGGGAATCATAGCAAATTTTCCATAAAAGCGTGAATCCTGTTCGTTCTGTGACGAATGCATTCCGGGGTCATCGGCAACACAAAATCATCGGCAGCCAGCACCACCAGCCCACCGTTCACGCCGGTTATGGCAGAATTGACAAACGCATCGGCAGCCACATTCATACCTACATGTTTCATACATACCAAAGCACGCTTTCCCGCGTATGACATACCCAGCGCAGCCTCCATGGCCGTTTTTTCATTGGTACACCAAGTGCTGTGCAGTTTTCTTTCCTTTGCTAAAGGATTATTCTGGATAAACTCCGTGATTTCAGTGGACGGTGTACCCGGATAGGCATATACACCCGATATGCCGGCATGTATCGCTCCGAGGGCAATTGCCTCATCGCCCAACAATAATTTCTTTTCAGCCATTATCTATTATTTTATTAATTGTTTTATATCAATGTAAAGGGGTCGGCATCATCCAGTACCGGAAATTTCTTCCGGAAAGCCTGCAATGCCTCCATATCTATATCAGCCGACACCGCGCTTTCCCTGCTCCACGGACATTCGGCTATCGTCTTTCCGTAGGGATCGATGATGGCGCTGCCACCCGAATATTCACAGGCAGGATCAACTCCCATGCGGTTCACTCCGGCTACATAACACTGATTTTCAATAGCCCGCGCACGAAGCAGCGCGCTCCAGGCATCCACACGGGGGGTAGGCCAGCTTGCCACATAAAGTATCATGTCATAGTCACCCAGGTTACGTGCCCAAACAGGGAAGCGAAGGTCATAACATACTTCCAACAGGATACGTACCCCACGGAAGTTCACCACCACACGCTCCGTACCGGCGGTGAAACGCTTGTGTTCGCCCCCAAAGGTAAACAGATGCTTCTTATCATAATGCTGCACGGCTCCATCCGGATAGACAAAGTAAAAACGATTATAATAATTTCCATTCTCACATACCGCTACACTGCCTGCAATAGCACAATTCCGCTCGGCTGCCTTACGCTTCATCCAGTGAAGTGTTTCGCTGTCGGCGCTCTCCGCAATTCCTTCGGGTTGCGTACAAAAACCGGTGGAAAACATTTCGGGTAAAACAAACAAATCAGAATCCGGGAGACAGCTTATTGCCTCGTCGGCCCTTGCTACATTAGCCTGTGGATTGGCCCATTCTATATTTCTCTGTAGAATTGTTATTTTCATTGTTTTTCATATTATAAGACCCACAAAGGTAACAAATATAATAAGATAGCAAGCATTTTATTACTAACTATTTCCTTTCACGCCCCTTTTTCTTACATGTTTTCATAAATATTCCCTATTTATTCCTCATAAAAAAAGAGTATTCTCGCTATAAGAATACTCTTTTTATAATCAGCCATGTCTAAACAAACAACTTGGCAAGATTGGCAAGAAAACAAAAGGAAAGGAATCTATTGACAGAAAGAAAATAGTTCGGGATTCTTCATAGTTTTATCGTCTTCACCTTACCGGGGATAATAGTCAGTCTCACCGTTCCGTCACCCTCTATCTCCACCTTCTGGTATCTGGCTTCCACTACTACCTTGCCGTCCAGGGCCATCAGTCCCCATTGGTATGCATTTTCCTCAAAGGCGCAATAACCACCGACGGGTGGACAAATGTTCCGGTAATGGGGAGGCACTACGATACGTTCACCCAATTTCAGCCCCCACTTCACCCCCATCCGGAAAGGCTGGACATCCCTTATCTCCTCCAGTCTCCGTTGTCTTTTTTCCTCCGCATTCCGCTGCTGCCGCCGAATGATTTCCTCCGCGCGCCGTCCGGCTTCCTCCTTCAGCCTCTGCACCACAGAATCAAAATCCTCCTCTCCGGTTTTAGGTACATTACAGGTTATATATCGCTTCTTTTTTCCTTTTTCCGCATGATAATAGTTCCCACTCTCGTCCATCACCACGATACTACGGTCCGCCAGGTGACCACAACACCAGTACACCTCCTCGTCATCTCCTTCCAGCAGACAGGCAAAAACATCAAAAACCGTAGACCATACCGAATCCACCAACTTGCAGTTTTTCGGAACACGATAGTCGGGAATCTTCAAGTAGAAACCGTAAAAACAAAGACTATCCTTATGCAACCCCTGCGTAGAGGCATAAGCCTTCCGCGTGCGACTATGGAAGGTTTCCCCCACCTTCAGCAATTCCACGTTGCCATAGTCCTCTCCACCATAAGAAAACACGACCGGCTTCTCCCGGTAAGTCCGGCTTGTTTTCAGGTCGATGTAAGAATCAGTACCGTCATCACCCGTGACGCCAAGGAGCTCCCCTTTCATAAACCTCAACCTCCGGCCGCGGTCTATTATTATCTCCGGCTTTCCGGAGTCATCCACAACGCTCACCCGGCCATCTTCCAAACGAACTGCCGCCCGGTTTCCACAGATATCGAACACTTCCCGATACTGAGGCATCATCGTCATTCTGTTTCCACGTTTCAGCCCCCACAGTCCGCTACGCCGGTCATGGAAAGCTTTTAGAACGGAATGTGCCCTCTGTTCTGCCTGTTTCTCTTCTAAATAAAACGAGTTCCGGTTCCTGATAACCTCCAGCAACTGTCCATGTGTCATCACGATTTCCAACTCTTCATCCCGCTTGTCATTCTCCGAGGACGGACAGGACACGGGCAGCCTGTTTTCTGTTCTTACCCGGGACAGGGCATTGCCCATCATCCGTCCCTCGAACATCACCTCCCAATCCCGGTCACGGACGGGCAGACCGAATATCCGGTGCAGGCCCACATTGTCTATCAGCATACAGGACTCCTTGTCACCTGATTTCCTCAGTCCCCGTCCCACCTGTTGCAGATATTTTGCCAGGGAAAGTGTGGGACGCGCCAGCTGCACGAACTCCACATCGGGACAGTCAAAACCCTCGGAAAAGATATCCACATTGACCAGCACCCTGATTCGTCCCTGCTTGAATCCCTCCACCAATTCCCTCCGCTCCGAAGTAGGAGTCTTGCTGTCGATAGCTACGGCCTCCACCCCGTGCGCACTGTAGCAGGCGGCTATCTGCCGGGCATGAGCTATACTGACAGCATACACAATTCCTTTTTTTCCGTTGGCATACTTCTCGACACTCTCATACAACCGCCGGATGCTGACCTGGCGGTTCAGCACCTCATTCATTTCCTTCACCTGATAATCTCCGTCCGCCCCACGTTTCTTCAATGAATTTATCATCCGCTGCTCCCTGCTGTTCGCACGGATGGACACGTAATCGAAAGCCGACAGCCAACCTTTTCCAATGAATTCCGCAATGCTCCATGAGGTAATCAGCGTATCAAACAAATCGGTGAAGCCTTTACCATTCAATCGACAGGGTGTGGCGGTCATGCCCAGTTTCCTCGCTTCCGGATATCTCTTCCAAAGTTCTTTGTAAGTCTCCGCCAGTGCATGATGCGCCTCGTCAATGACGATCAGTCCGGGTGATTCCTCCATATTCTTCCAGTTACGTGACAGCCACTGGATGGACAGCACCTTCACCGTTCCGGATTCTTTTCCCATTCCATACCTGGCCACGGTTTCCTCTATCTGTTGCACCAGCTCCCTGCGGTGCGCCACTATCCAGACACAGGTACCGGAACGGTGGAGGAATTCCCTCACCACCGCCGCCAGCAGATGAGTCTTTCCTGTGCCTGTAGGCATTTGCACCATGACACTCTGATGAAACTCCCACTCCTTAAAGAGCCGGGACTTCATTTCCTGC
>ERZ1504205.419-NODE-419-length-8612-cov-3.472479_pt1 | contig 8612 bp, 8 predicted proteins | sample MGYA00574885_ERZ1504205 | MGnify/ENA primary metagenome ERZ1504205 (study PRJEB39906, sample SAMEA3182050) | gut metagenome | biome: human; feature: gut; material: Stool; isolation source: human stools | place: Canada | collected 2012-02-22 ... | reverse complement strand
GGATAAAAGGAGGGCGCTGTGTCGATGACACAGCGCCCTTGCAGTGGTAGCGGGATCGAGAATTGAACTCGAGACCTCCGGGTTATGAATCCGACGCTCTAACCAACTGAGCTATCCCGCCATTACCGTTTTGCGAGTGCAAAGTTAGGACTTATATTTTAATTTTGCAATATTTTCCGAGAAAAATATGAAATTATTTTGACCAGAATGCTGGCGTGAAGAGTACAAGGACGGTGAATATTTCAAGACGGCCTGTGAGCATGAGCATTGACAAAATCCATTTTCCTGCAGGCGGAATCACTTCAAATGAGCCGCCGTAGCCGGTGACTCCCGCACCAAGGCCAATATTGGAAACGCATGAGAATGAGCTAAAAAAGGCATCGACGAGCGGAATGTTGAGGGCGGTGAGTACCATGCCTCCCAAGGCAATAATCATCACGTAGATGCACAGGAATGCGATTACCTTGTCGACTGTTTCGGGCGGTATTATTGAGTCATTGATGCGCACCGAGCGAATCGAGTTGGGGTGAATCGAACGGTAGAGCTCATTATTGGTGTTCTTGAGGAGATAGAGAAGTCGGTCAACCTTGGCTCCACCGCTTGTCGAACCTGCACAGGCTCCGAAGAACATAAGGATGAAGAGGAGCGCGATTATGAACGATCCCCAGTTCTCGAAGTTGCTTACAGTCAATCCTGTGGATGATATTGTGGTGATAATCTGGAAGAGAGGGTCGATTGTGACCGATGAAATGGAGTTGGCTTGTCCGTTGATGGCTATTGTTACGGCGAATGCGATGTACATGCACAGGATTATGCGCAGATAGGCCTTCAGGGTGTCGTTGTGTAGCAGTCCCTTGAAGTTGCCGGTGCCGGCTTTGTAGATCAAGGCGAAGTTCACACCGCCGAGGAACATGAATATCGTAAGAACGATTTTTATGTAGGTTGAGTCCCAGGCGGCCACGCTGTCGTCGCGTGTAGAGAATCCGCCGGTTGACATGGAACTTAATGCGTGACACACACTGTCGAAGAAGTCCATAGGGCCTATCCACAGCAGCAGGCACAGTGCGGCTGACAGGACGAAGTAGACAGCCCACAATCCCTTGGCAGTCTGGCTTATGCGCGGGCGCAGCTTTTCGTGGGTGATGCCTGTAACTTCGGCATTGAACATCTGCATTCCTCCCGAATGGTTGAGCATGGGCAGAACCGCCAGCGTGAAGAGTATAATTCCCATGCCGCCAATCCACTGGGTGAGGCATCGCCACATGTTTATGCCGTGGGAGAGCGACTCGACCGACTCGAATACGGTAGCTCCCGTTGTAGTGAATCCCGACATGGTTTCAAAGAATGCGTCGCTTAATGTAAGTGGTGTGGAGCACATGAGAAACGGCAGCATCCCGAAGCAGGAGAATAGAATCCACACGAGGGCCGTGAGCAGAAATCCCTCGCGTTTGGCCATCGAGGAGTAGGAGGGGCGGATGCAGAATGTCATCAAGGCTCCGGCGGCGAAAGTGACGGCCACCGTGATGAGGAAGGCCATGTAATCGCTTTCGCCGTAAATGAGGCAGGTGACCAGCGGCACGAGCATGAATGCGCTCTCAATCATGAGAAGCCATCCCATTACACGCAGGAGCATGGGAAAGTTGACTCGATGATGTGTTGCGAAGTATTTTGACATTTCAAAAAATCGGATTCCGTTAGTTGAAGAGTTTCTCGACCTTGTGGATGGCTCCCGAGAGGCAGAACACCACTACGTAGTCGCCGGGCTGAATAACCGTGTTACCGTGAACGAGCATTCCCTGTCCGTCGCGTATAAGTCCGGCTATGGTCATGTCACGTGTCAGCGACAGGTCCTTTACGGGGCCGCGTGTAATCTTGCTCTTGGGCTTCGCCTCGATTTCGGCAACTTCGGCATCGGCAAGTGCGAGGCACTTCGACGACGACACATCAGTGTCGAGCAGAATCTGGAATATCTTGCTTGATGCGAGCAGCTTCTTGTTGATGATCGTGCCGATGTTAAGTCCCTCGGCTTCCGAGATGAACTGGATGTCCTCGACTTCGGCGATGGTCTTGCTCGCTCCGAGTTCCTTGGCGGTGAGGCAGGCGAGGATATTGGTTTCGGAGCTGTCGCTGAGAGCAATGAAGGCATCCATGTCGGATATTCCTTCCTCGCGCAGCACGTCGATGTCGCGTGCGTCACCGTAGACAATGTCGCAGTCGGGACACTTCTCGGGCAGTCGGCGGCACTTTTCGAGATTGCTCTCGATTATTTTTATCTTGTAGGTGTCGCCGGCAAGAGCTGCCAGACGGACAGCGATGCGGCTTCCACCCATTATGAGCACCTTGCGTATGCGCTTGTGTACCTTGCCGCATATTTCAAGCAGTTCGTCGACATGGTCGCGCGTGGTGGTGAAATATAGGATGTCGTTTTCGCATATACGATCGTCACCTCGCGGGATGATGGTTTCGTGATGACGCTTTATCGCCGACACGTGGAAGTTGTGCTCAACCATTGCAAACTCCTTGAGCTGCATGCCCACTATGCGGGCGTTTTCGCGAAGCTTGACGCCCACGAGGATAATCTCACCGTCGTGGAGCTCAAACCAGTGACGCACCCATGAGCGGTTAAGGGCCGTGATAATTTCCTGTGCGGCAAGATATTCGGGATAAATCAGCGCGTTTACACCGATTCGCGTAAAGAACTCACGGTTGTGCATGTCGAGAAACTCGTAATTGTCGATGCGCGCTACGGTGCGTTGCGCTCCGATGCTCTTGGCCATTGAACAGGCGATGACATTACGTGTTTCATCGGGTGTTACGGCTATGAAGAGGTCGCATGATTCCACGCCGGCGCTTTTCAGAACGTTGAACGATGTAGGGCTGCCGCGCAGAGTCATGAGGTTGTAGTTGGCGTCGATCGTTGAAAGACGCCCCTGGTCGTCATCGACGAGGATAATGTCCTGCTCTTCGCGTGACAGTAGTTTGGCGAGATGTGAGCCTACTTCACCGGCTCCTACGATGACGATTTTCATAGCTTATGGTTATTATTGGCTTGGACAATTGCATTGTAGATTGCGTCTTCATCCATCCTACACAGGTTCATCAGCTGCGGGACTTTGCCGTGGGGGACAAACATGTCGGGAACGCCTATGCGTGTTATGTGGGGATGGTAACCGTGATCGTTCATCCACTCGGTCACGGCCGAGCCGAGTCCACCGTCACGCACACCATCCTCGACCGTTATCACGGGACATCCCTTGCGGCCCACTTCGTCAAGCAGCTGCTCGTCGATAGGCTTAAGGAATATCATGTCGTAGTGGGCGGCCTCAATGCCGTTTTCGCGGCGGGCGCGTTCGATTGCGGCAGCTGCCTTATTGGCCATGGGGCCTATCGTCAGCACCGCTACATCGTTGCCGTCGACAAGTCGCTGTCCGCGGCCTATGGCTATTTCGTGCATGGGCGTGCGCCAGTCAGGATTGGAACCCTTGCCTCGCGGATAGCGGATGGCAAACGGGCCACGGTCAGCACTCTGTGCCGTGTAGAGCAGATTGCGCAGCGATGCCTCGTCGCGCGGCGAGGCGATGGTGAGATTGGGGATTGCCCGCAGGTAACTGAGGTCGAACACTCCGTGATGAGTCACACCGTCCTCGCCGACGATTCCGGCGCGGTCGATGCAGAATGTCACGGGCAGATTCTGTATTGCGACATCGTGGATTATGTGGTCGTAGGCTCGCTGAAGAAACGATGAGTAGATGGCGCAGAAGGGGCGCATTCCATCCTTGGCAAGGCCTCCCGCAAATGTCACGGCGTGACCTTCGGAGATTCCTACATCGAATACTCTTGAGGGCAACTGCTCCTGCATGATGCTCATCGATGTGCCCGACGGCATTGCGGCGGTGATGCCCACGATTTTGTCGTTGGCGCGTGCGAGTTCGAGCAGGGTGTGTCCGAACACATCCTGATACTTGGCCGGAGAGTCGCTGTCGTGCTTGCGTTCGCCCGACTTGGGGTCAAAGAGCCCGGGCGCATGCCATGAGGCCGGGTCGTCCTCGGCCGGCTTGTAGCCCTTGCCTTTGGTCGTGCGAAGATGCAGCAACCGAGGCCCTTCCATGTCCTTGATGTCGCTCAGCACCCTAACCACACGGTCGATGTCGTGACCGTCGATAGGACCGAAGTAACGGATGTTTAGTCCCTCGAATATGTTCTGCTGATGGCTGAGCAGCGACTTGACGCTGTTGTTGAAGCGCATGATGAAGCCTTTCTGCTTGTCGGTGACGAGGTGCAGCTTCTTCAGCAATCTGAACAGTCGATAGCGGAACCTGTTGTAGGCCCGGGTGGTGTTGAGGTGGGCAAGATAGGAGTTAAGCGCTCCTACGTTGCGGTCAATCGACATGTCGTTGTCGTTGAGTATGATGAGGAGATTGTTCTTGTTGATTGATGCGTTGTTGAGTCCCTCAAATGCAAGTCCGCCGCTTATCGAGGCATCGCCGATTACGGCTACGACATTGCGTCGCGGCTTGTCGTTGTTCAGCTCCGAGGCCATTGCCATTCCAAGGGCGGCCGAGATGGAGTTGGAGGCGTGACCGGCTGTGAAGGTGTCGTAGGGGCTCTCTTCTGGATTGGGAAATCCGCTAAGACCGCCAAACTTGCGATTGGTGTCAAACTTGTCGCGGCGACCTGTGAGCAGCTTGTGCCCATAGGCCTGATGTCCTACATCCCACACAATGCGGTCGTAGGGGGTGTTGAACACATAGTGCAGTGCCACGGTGAGCTCCACCGCACCCATGCTCGATGCAAAGTGCCCGGGATTGGTCGACAGGGAGTTTATAAGGAAGTCGCGTATTTCGGCGCAGACTGCAGGTAGCTTTTCCGTCGGCATTCGGCGAAGGTCGGCGGGAGTGTCAATCGTTTCGAGCAGAGGGTAGCGCTTGGATTCAACGCTTTCATTATTATCAGGATTTTCCATTACTATCGCGTATATACTTTTTATAGATAGGTACAAATACGACTATTCCCGACACGATGATGATGAACATCGTCCATGCCGAGAATCCCCGCGCCGAAATCATTAGATAGCACAGGAAGAGCCACAGCAGAGCGAGGCACGTGAAACGGAATATCATATAACCTTTCATTACGAGAGCATTAATCATCGACCGCGCATGCGGTCGAGCGTTAATATGCAAAATCTATGATGCAAATATACCAAAGTTTTGTGTTATAACCTAATAAAAAACGCCCTGCCTCAACGAGGCAGGGCGTAAATGGTTGTATAAGATGGCTGTTATCCGCCAAAATTGTCGTACATGAGATTTTCCGAGGGAACTCCGAGGTCCCAAAGCATCTTCTCGACAGCCTTGCTCATGGGGCCGGGGCCGCACATGTAGTACTCGATGTCCTCGGGTGCGGGGTGGTTCTTCAGGTAGGTTTCGTAGATTACCTGATGAACAAATCCCGGGGTGTACTTGACGCCTGCAGCATCGGCTGCGGGGTCGGGACGATCGAGGGCGAGGTGGAACTTGAAGTTGGGGAAGTCCTTCTCAAGCTGCAGGAAGTCCTCAAGGTAGAACACTTCGTTAAGCGCACGTGCGCCGTAGAAGTAGTTCATGACGCGGTCGGTAGTGTTGAGCGTGCGTGTCATGTGCATGATCTGCGCGCGCAGAGGAGCCATACCGGCGCCACCGCCTACCCACATCATCTCGTTCTTTGAGTCGAAGATAGGATGGAAGTCGCCGTAAGGGCCGCTCATGATTACCTTGTCGCCAGGCTTCAGGGTGAAGATGTAGGATGATGCGATACCGGGCATTACATCCTGGAATCCCACTTGGGGTTTCGGCTTGAAGGGCGGTGTCGCGATGCGCACGGTGAGCATTATGCGGTCGCCTTCGGCAGGGTAGTTGGCCATAGAGTAGGCGCGTACTGTGGGTACGGTGTTTTTGCATTTGAGCGTGAACAGTCCGAACTTCTCCCATGAGGGCATGTACTCTTCGCCGATCAGCGACTTGTCGATGTCGACATTGTAGTCCATTTCGTAGGTGGGAATCTTAATCTGTGCATAGGAGCCGGGAATGAAGTTCATGTGCTCGCCCGGAGGAAGTGCCACGATGAACTCCTTGATGAATGTTGCGACATTCTTGTTGGAGATCACCTCGCATTCCCACTCCTTGACATCGAGCACCGATGCGGGTACGCCTATCTTCATGTCCTCCTTAACCTTTACCTGACAGCCGAGTCGCCAGTGGTCCTTGAGCTGCTTGCGGGTAAAGTGTACGGTTTCGGTGGGAAGCACGTCGCCACCGCCGTTAAACACCTGCACCTTGCACTGTCCGCAGCTTCCCTTTCCGCCGCAGGCCGACGACAGGAAGATGTTTTCATCGGAGAGCGTCGAGAGCAGCGACTTGCCCGAATTGGCGAAAACATCCTTGTCATCGTTGATGACAATGTGCACTTCGCCCGAATGAACGAGAAATTTCTTGGCCACCAGAAGTACGGTCACCAGGATGAGCGTGATTATAAGGAATATTATCACGCCCGACATTATGGTCAGGGTGCCTATGTTGGCACCAAGCGTTATCATTGCAGTCATATCCATATTGCTCATTAGATTTTAATGCCGAGGAAACTCATGAACGCAATGCCCATAAGACCCGTGATGATGAATGTTATGCCCACACCGCGCAGAGGCTTGGGAATGTTGCTGTACTCCTGCAGGCGCTCGCGTATTGCGGCTATGGCCACGATGGCGATGAGCCAGCCGAGTCCCCAACCGGCACCGGCGCAGCAAGCAGTCCACACGCTCGGGAAGTCACGCTGCTGCATGAAGAGCGAGCCACCGAGGATGGCGCAGTTAACCGCGATGAGCGGAAGGAATATACCGAGCGACGAGTAGAGCGCGGGGCTGAACTTCTCGACGGCCATCTCGACGAGCTGGGTGAGTGACGCAATCACGGCTATGAACATGATGAGCGAGAGGAAGCTGAGGTCGACATCGGCATATTCGGGGCCGAGCCATTTCAGCGCTCCGGCACGCAGCACGTAGTTTTCAAGCAGGTAGTTGATGGGCAGCGATATCACAAGCATGAACGTTACTGCGGCACCGAGGCCGAGAGCGGTCTTGACATTCTTGGATACGGCAAGGAATGAACACATGCCTAAGAAGTAGGCAAATATCATATTGTCGACAAATATCGACCGGATAAAGATATTGAAATTTTCCATTGTTGTCTATCTTTAAGCTATTGACATTACCATTATTCCTGCAGGTCCTTGTTATAGATTCGGTGAACCCAGATGATGCAAGCCACGACGATGAGGGCCATCGGGGGAAGAATCATGAGGCCGTTGTTGGCATAACCGTGTTCATACCAGCTCTGAGGAATCACCTGGAGTCCCCATATTGTGCCGCTTCCGAGGAGTTCGCGGAAGAATGCCACGATTATAAGGATGATGGCGTAACCGATGCCGTTGCCGATGCCGTCGAGAAACGAAGGCCAGGGCTTGTTGCCCATTGCAAACGCTTCAAGGCGTCCCATCAGGATACAGTTGGTGATTATGAGGCCGATGAACACCGACAGCTGCTTGCTGACATCGTATTGGTAGGCTTTGAGCAGCTGGTCTACGATTACCACAAGACCGGCCACGACTACAAGCTGCACGATGATGCGGATGTTGGTGGGGATGGTCTTGCGGAGCAGTGAAATGATGACATTGGAGAATGCCAGCACGGCGATCACCGATATACCCATGACAAATGCCGGCTCAAGCTTTGCCGTTACGGCAAGGCATGAGCAGATACCGAGAATCTGGACAATGACAGGATCGTCCTTTGAGAGCGGATTGATGAGTGCGCTCAGGTTTTTATTGTTGGTTGCCATTGTCGTTACTGTTGATTGTTGTTAAGACTTTGTAGGAATTTAGTGTATCCGCCAAGGCAGTTGTCGATCATCGAGGCAACACCTTTGGAGGTGATTGTTCCGCCCGATATGGCATCGACCTTGTCTTCGCCGTTCAGGGGAGCTTGTCCGGCCTTCACCACGGCGATGGGCAGGAATCGTCCTTCCTTGAATAGGTGCAGGTTGTTGAACTGGTTGCTGAACGCGGGCTTTTCGATTTCGGCTCCAAGTCCGGGAGTTTCACCCTGGTGTGCGAAGTAGGCTCCGTATATGGTCGATCCGTCGTTGTTGACCGAGATGTAGCCCCAGATAGGGCCCCATAGTCCGGCACCGTACACGGGCAGGATGTACTTCACGTCGTTAGGCGATAACGTGCACACGTAAACCGGCATCTCACGCTGGTCGACAGGACGCTTGCTCTGTTCTGACACGTTTACATCAAAGGCATTTCCCTCGATGCGTTCACCCTGTGAGTTTACGATGTACTGTTCGGTGACATACTTGTTGAAGTCGGATATGACATCGGCCTTGTCGGGCGTGATGTGTACCGACGCAAGTATCTGCTTCATCTTGTCGGCATTTGCGTTGTCGACCTGAAGCGGCTTCAATGACAGTGCGGCGAATGCCAAGGCGGCTCCCACGACCACTGCCAATACTACTATATATATTATCTGTCTCTTATACACATCTCCGAGCCCACGAGACGGTACTAGATCTCGTATG
>ERZ1504205.412-NODE-412-length-8694-cov-3.585253_pt1 | contig 8694 bp, 7 predicted proteins | sample MGYA00574885_ERZ1504205 | MGnify/ENA primary metagenome ERZ1504205 (study PRJEB39906, sample SAMEA3182050) | gut metagenome | biome: human; feature: gut; material: Stool; isolation source: human stools | place: Canada | collected 2012-02-22 ... | reverse complement strand
CCCAAGAATACAACAGCGCAGGGGAATAGTCAAAAGAAAAAATCGTGCAACTTGCACATATTCTGTGTAAAGACGCTGCAAATTTTTTACATATTATTTCTTAACAACTTCTTTACAACAACATCGTTTTTCGGTATACTAAAAATAACAAAACGGAATGAGCCGTTGACTAAATTTTGGAAAGGGGGCGGGGCCGTTATGATGGAACCACAGGATAAGTACCGGGAAGTCGAATCCGCGCTGGAGAAATTCTGGGGCGAAGAGGATCTGCTGGTCGGCAAAGGAAAGAGTACGCCGGCGCAGATCGCGCTGCGTTTCCGCAATGTGATGGTCCTGCTGGCGGCGATATTGTTCCTGCTGTCCTTTGCCTCCAACCGCTACCCGATCCTCCGCGCGGTGGGCTATCTCTTCGGCGCCATCGCCTACATTTGCGAGATCATGGTGTTGACGGACTGCTTCAAGGTCAAGATCCCGCACAACGAGCTGTTCATGCCCTATTGCTTCGGCCCGCTCTACCTCATCATGGGCGTGGGCTACCTGGTGGGCTGAGACGATCGATCAACAAAAAAGCACCGACGAAGGTCGGTGCTTTTCCTTTTGCGGTTCAGCCGATCTGGCGGATGGGCGGCTCGTCGTTTTCCTCCACGCAGTCGATCTTCGCGCCGAGGGCGCGGAGCTTGCCGATGATGTCCTCATACCCGCGCTCGATATACTGCACGTTTGTGATCTCGCTCACGCCGTCCGCGGCGAGCGCGGCGATGAGCATGGCGGCTCCCGCGCGCAGGTCGTAGGCTTGAATGTTGGCGGGGGTGAGCCTTTCCACGCCCTCGACGATGGCGGTGCGGCCCTCGACGCGGATCTGCGCGCCCATGCGCGTGAGCTCGCCGACGTAGCGGTAGCGGCTGTCCCACACGCCCTCGGTGACGGTGCTGGTGCCGCTCGCCAGCGCGAGCACGGTGGTGATCTGCGGCTGCATATCCGTCGGGAAGCCGGGGTAGGGCAGCGTTTTGACGTTGGCGTGGCGCAGCTCGCCGCTGCGGCGGACGATCAGATCGTCATCCTGCTCCTCGACCTCCACGCCCATCTCCTGCAGCTTTGCGGTGATGCAGTCCATGTGCTTAGGGATGATGCCGCGCACGCGGATCTGTCCGCCCGTGGCGGCAACGGCTGCCATGTAGGTGCCTGCCTCGATCTGGTCGGGGATGATGGCGTAGGCGCCGCCGTGCAGGCGCTCCACGCCCGCGACGCGGATGGTGTCGGTGCCGGCGCCCTTGACGTCCGCGCCCATGGAGTTGAGGAAGTTGGCGAGATCGACGATGTGCGGCTCCTTCGCCGCATTTTCGATGACGGTCGTGCCGTCCGCCAGAGCCGCGGCCATCATGATGTTCATGGTCGCGCCGACGGAGACCACGTCGAGATAGATGTTCGCGCCCCTCATGCGCCCGCCCTCGGCGGCGGCGCAGATGTAGTCGCCCTCGCGCACGGTCGCACCCATGGCGGCAAAGCCCTTGACGTGCTGGTCGATGGGGCGGGTGCCGCCGAAGTTGCAGCCGCCGGGCATGGAGACCTCGGCCTCGCCGAAGCGGCCAAGCAGTGCGCCGATGAGATAGTAGCTCGCGCGCAGCTTGTGCGCCAGCTCCTGCGGGGCGCGGGTGGTGACGATGTGGCGGCAGTCAAGCTCCACGTCGCTGCGGTTGAGCACGCGAACCTTCGCACCGAGCTGCTCGAGAATCTTCAGCAGCACGGTCACGTCGCTGATCTGGGGGATATTCTCAATGCGGCACACGCCGTCCACCAGAAGGGCGGCGGGCAGGATAGCAACAGCGGCGTTTTTCGCGCCGCTGATATGGACTTCGCCGAAGAGCGGAGAGCCGCCCTGAACGATATACTTGGTCATGAGGACACCTCATTGTTTCAATATTTCACAGGAAGAAAAGCGGCCGTGCGGCGCGGGCGCGATGCGCTCCGGATGCCATACGCCGATAGTATTCACATAATATAGCTACAGTATACCAGAAAATCCGGAAAAAGCAATCCCTTTTCTTTTTGATTTATCTTGCAGAACAAACGCATTTTTATGCCGAAACGCGGGAGACCTCGCCGGAAATGATGTTGACATAATAACTATAAACGTCGGTGTCCACGCGCAGCACGGGCACGAGCTGGAGCGGCGCGGAGGTCGTGCTCTGCACCAGGTAGCCTGCGGAGAGCCAGGTGATCCCGGTGCACACCGCGCCGGAGGCGTTGCGGTAGTCGAGAAAGCGGACCAGGGCGGTCACGGCGTCGAGCGCCGTTTCGCCGCTCTCGCTCGTGTCGATGGGCGGGAGAAAGGTGCCGGTGACCGTGGTGAGGGTGCTGCCGGAGAAGGTGAAGATGAGCGAGGCGTTGCAGACCTCCAGCTCGCCGACGAAGCGCGAGGCGGTGACGACCGTGCGCGCGCCGTCGCTGAGGACATCAAAGGTGCGGTAGCCGAGGGGGACGCAGAGGTCGGCGCAGAATTCCGCGGGATCGTCCACCGCGCGGCTGACGGCGGCCTCCAGCGCGCCGCCGGAGCGGATGAGGCAGGAGCCGCTGTTGAGTCCGTCGGAGCTGTAGTAGCGGTAGATGCCGCCGCCGGAGTCGATGGAGGTGACGGAGCCGATGATGCCCTCGGCAAGCGCCTGCTCGGCAGCCAGATCGCGCGCGGGCTGAACGCTCAGCACCGTGTCGGGCAGACCGTCGAGCAGCGCGCTGTCGAAGGCGATGCCGTCGGCGTTAAGGAGCGCGGTGAGCTGCGCGACGGAGCGCTCGTGCGCGGCGTTTTCCTCCGCGCGGCGTGAGAACAGGAGAACGAGCAGGAAGGCGTTGGCGAGCAGCAGGATGAGAATGACGATGTTCTTGAGCCGTGCGGTGTTCATGGGCGTCCTCCTTTCCGAAAGAGATCAGTCGGCGATCCAGCTCGCGCCGACGCTGTCGCCGTAGGAATCGATGTAGGCGACGGTCAGCTCGCAGCCGGGATAGCGCTGCGCGATGGCGCGCGAGAGCGCGAGCGGCAGCAGCAGGGAATCACGCTCGGTGAGCGTGTAGCGCCGCAGGCGCAGGGAGAAAGCGGTGATGCTCTGCCCCTCGATGCGGACCTCGGCAGCGTGGGAGCCGTCGGCAAAGCGGATGGGCGTGCCGCCGGCCATATAGTCGAAGAAAACGGTCGCGCCGTCGTCGTCGGACTCGATGCCGCTGAGGAAAAGCGCGGCATCGCCGATGCGGCCCTGTGTGAGCGCGCCGACCAGACCGCGTGCGGCGGCGCAGAGCTCGGCGCGGGAGATGTGCGCGGCGTCCGCCGCGGCGACGGCAAAGAGGGAGCCGTCCTCCGCCGCTCCGCCGCTGTAGGAGAGCATACCGTCCGTGTGAAGGTAGAGCTTGCGCTGGCCCTCGATGACGACCTCCGTGCCGGAGGATTCGACGTAGCGGTCCTTGGTGTGAGGGTTGAACTCGGCGCGGCGCAGCAGCTCCTCCGAGGGGTAATCGCTCAGGGCGTTCGCGGCGGAAAGCTCACGGCGCGCGCTCACGCTGTCGAATAAGAGCGTGTAGGGCGAAAGAGAGGTGTATCCCTCGCCGAGCGAGCGGGCAAAGTCGGCGTTGCCGCCGTCCTGCGATTCAAGGTAATCCCTGACTGACGCGGCGCTCACCGCGGTCGAAAAGCGGTAGACGCCCTGCTTCGTGTCCTGCAGGTACAGCGTGGCGGTGTCCTCGCCGTCAAGGCCCAGAAGGCAGCGGCGCACGTCGAGCTGCCGCGCGGTGGGGGACTGCACGCCCAGCCGCGCCGAGAGGACCTCAAGCGGCAGGTCGCAGGCGAAGGCGAAGTAAAGACCGGAGCCGTCCAGCGCCGAGAGGAAGGTGTTCTCAGAAACGGACGAGATGCCGCGGGCCGAACCGATGGCCTCGCCGAGAAACGAGCCGACGGTCTCAAAGGCGTCATCCGCGGTCGTCAGCGCGTCCAGCCCGCTGCGGATGAAGTCGTTGCTCTGCACGATGCGCACCGGCACCGCGAGCGCGGCGAGGGAGTCCGGTTCTTCCGCGGCGGAGGTCTGCCGGTCGGTGAACCAGCCGCGCACGGTCGAGGCGATCGTCGTATCGCCCGCGTCGCCGAACAGCGGCGTCTGCACGAGCAGAAAAAGGAAGGAGAGCGAGAGCACGGCGATGGCGAGGTTTTGCAGCCGGTCGAGGAGCTTGGCTTTCTTATCCATTGCCGCCCTCCTGCGCGCCGCCCACCTCGCTCTGGCGGATGGGCAGCTCGAGCCGCACGGTCGTGCCGGGGCCCTCGCGGTCCACGAGGGAGAGGGTGCCGTTATGGCGCTGGACGATCTCGGTGGCGATGGACAGGCCGAGACCCGTGCCGCCGGATTCGCGCGAGCGCGCCTTATCGACGCGGTAGAAGCGCTCGAAGATGCGGCTGCGGTCGGCCTTCGGGATGCCGATGCCGTCGTCCGCGACCTCCATCCAGACCCTCTCGCCCACGGTGCCGGCGGTGACGCGGATGTGGCCGCCGTCGGGCGTGTACTTCACGGCGTTGCCGAGCACGTTGAGCATGACCTGCTCGATGCGCCCGCGGTCGCCCATGATCATGGGGAGATCATGGTAGTCGTGCGTCAGCTCGTGGCCGTGGCGGCGCGCCTCCAGCTCGATGGAGCGCAGCACAGAGTCGATGGCCGCGCCGAAGTTGAAGCGCGCCATGTTCATCTCGCTTCGCCCGCTGTCGAGCCGCGAGAGCGTGAGCAGGTCCTGCCCGATGTGGGTCATGCGGTCGGACTCGTTGATGACGATGTCGAGGAAGCTGTTTTCCAGCTCGCGCGGCAGCTCATCGCCCGCGTCGCGGATGGTCTCGGCGTAGGAGCGGATATTCGTGAGCGGGGTGCGCAGCTCGTGGGAGACGTTCGCCACGAACTCGCGTCGGCGCTCCTCGGCCTTGCGCTGCTGCGTGACGTCGTGGAGCACGACGAGCACGCCGCCGCGCTCTTCATCGGAAAAGGGCGCGAAGTACAGCTCGACCGTGCGCTCGCCGACCGTCAGCTCGGAGGCGACAAAGTCGCTGCGCTGCATGGCCATCACCTTTTCAAAGGGGCACAGCGGCTCGAAGAGCTCGGCGTAGACGCACTCGTCCGCGCTGCGCTCCAAAAGCTCGCTCGCGGCGGGGTTGCAGTGGATGAGCGCGCCGTCGCGGTCGTAGGCGACCACGCCGTCGGTCATGTGGAGAAAGAGCGTGTCGAGCTTGTTGCGCTCGTCCTCCACCGCCTCGAGCGTGGAGTGCAGCACGCTTGCCATGTCGTTGAACGTGGTGGTGAGGATGCCGATCTCGTCGGTGGAGTCGACCTCGAGCTTTTCGCTGAAGTCGCCGCTTGCCACGCGCTCGGCGCCCTCGGTCAGCTTTTCGATGGGATTGATCATCGTTTTGCTCAGCAGGAAGCTCAGCAGCACGGAGATCAGAAGACCCACGAGCAGCGCCTGCAGAATGATGATGAGCAGCTCGCTGTTGAGGCTGGAGACCGTGCTGCGGTTGTCGCGGATGTAGATGATATAGCTGTTGTCGCCGCCGGAGATGGGGATGGCAACGTCCATGTAGCCAGCCGCGATGTCGCTCTCGTCGCCGACCTCTCCGTTGCGGGCGGTGAGGAGATTCGCGGTCTGCTCGAGCTTTTCGCCGCCGAGCTCGTCGCTCGCGGCGAGGCATTCGCCGCTCGTGGCGTCGAGAATGTAGTAGTTGCGGCTGCGCGAGTCGATGCCGAGCGTACCGGAATAGGTCTCGAGCATGGACTGCATGACCGCCACACCGCCCTCCTGCGCGGCCTCGGCGCGCAGGGAGTTGACGAAGTCGGCGTTGCTCTCGCCGAAGGTCTCGCCCATCTGTGAGTAGAAGTTGTCAATGTAGAAGTTGGTCACGCTGGTCATCAGGAACGCGCCCACCACCGCCATGAGCGAGGTGATGAGCAGCAGCATGATGAGCACTAATTTCATGTGCAGCGAGCGGAACACGGCAAAGCCTCCCTTCTGTCCGGATGGGGAAGATCACAGCGTGGAATAATAGTAGCCCACGCCGCGGCGGGTGAGGATGTAGCGGGGCGAGGCGGGATCGTCCTCGATCTTCTCGCGCAGGCGGCGGACGGTGACATCCACGGTGCGCACATCGTCGCCGACGTAGCCGTAGTTCCATACCTGCTCCATCAGATCGACGCGGGAAAAGACCTTGTCGGGGTGGCTGGCGAGGAAGATCAAAAGCTCGTACTCGCGCTGCGTCAGCTCGATGGGGCGGCCGCTTTTGTAGACCTGAAAATTCTCGGTGTTGATCGTCAGCGCGCCGCCCGCGCTCATGCCGCTCTCGGCGGCTGCGCCGGAGACCATCGCCGTGCGGCGGATGTTCGCCTTCACGCGGGCCATCAGCTCGCGCATGGAAAAGGGCTTGGTGATGTAGTCGTCCGCGCCGATCTCCAGACCGAGGATCTTGTCCTCCTCCTCCTCGCGGGCGGTGAGGATGATGACGGGCACGTTGTCGCCCTCGGCGCGCAGGGCGCGGCAGACGTCAAAGCCCATCATCTTCGGCATCATCACGTCGAGCAGGATGAGGTCGGGCTTCTTCTCGCGCGCGAGCGCGAGACCTGCCTCGCCGTCGTAGGCCTCGAGCGTGGCATAGCCCTCGCGCTGGAGGTTGAAGCGGACGATGTCCACGATGTTCATCTCGTCCTCGACGATGAGGACGGTTTTTTTCGGCTCCATGCTCATTTCTCCTCCTTTTTGCGTGTGCGCAGGGCGTAGACCTTCAGCACGCCCGCGACCGTCTTGCCGTCGCGGAGCTCGCCGGAGAGGCAGCGGTCGAGCAGCGCATCGAAGGGGACGCGCTCGAAGCTGATGAACTCGTCCTCATCCGGGTGCTGGGAGCCGAAGGTCAGGCCCGTGGCCATGTAAAGGTGCAGTACCTCCGTGAAGCCGCCGGGGGAGGCGAGGATCTCGCCGAGGGGGGTGAGCGTCTCGCAGCTCGCGCCCGTTTCCTCGCTCAGCTCGCGCCGCGCGGCGGCGGCGGGGTCCTCCCCGCGCTCGAGCTTGCCGGCGGGGATCTCCTCAAGCACGGTCTGGAACGCATAGCGGTACTGCTTCACGGTCAGCACGTTGTCGTTCTCGTCGATGGCGACGACGGCGACGCCGCCGGGATGGTCGATCACCTCGCGCGTGGTGAGATGGCCGTTGGGCAGACGCACGGTGTCCACGCGCAGGTCGACGATGCGCCCGTGGAAAATTTCCTGACGGCTGACAAAGGTTTCTTTTAATTCCATGGATATCACTCCTTAATCCTCATGAAGCACCAGATAGTCGGTGTAAACAGCGCTTACTCCGCTTTGCAGCAGGGCTTCAGCCGTTTCTCTGTCGTTTACTGTATGGACATAGCAGCGCACGCCGCTGTTCTCCGCGATGGCGGCGTAGGACGGCCGCCACAGCCAGCTCCACATGGTCACGCCTTCGATGCCGTTTTTCCGGCAGAAGGTCAGCCGCTCGCGGAGGGCCTCCTCGGTGCCGTTGAAGCCCTCGGCGTAGAACGTATAGATGTAATGCGGGAAATGCCCGAGATGATCGACCACACGGAACATCAGCGGGCTATAGACCTGAATGACCATACGGTCAAAGAGATACGAGAGCCCCAGCTCGTGCGCGTCGTTCAGCATGGCGGTGAACTGCGCGGTCACGACCTCGGCATCCGTAAATTTGGTGTCGGTGACGATACAGATATCCGGATACTCCTCCATCAGGAGCAGCAGGTCGCGGAAGCTCATGGGCGTGTACCTTTCCAGAAGGGGCGCGGCGAGAAACGCATCGCGCGTGGGGATCGACAGCTCGCTGATCCCCTCCTGCCAGCCGCCGCGCCAGTCATGCCGCAGGACGACCTGCCCGTCGCTCGTCATGCGCAGATCGACCTCAAATACCCGCGCCCCGCGCGCGTAGTAGCGATCGAAGCCTTCGCGGCAGTTGAGCACGGAGGTCCCGCTCAGCTGGCCCAGTCCGTGCATGACGGTGCGGGAGGAGGCCAGGATCTCCTCCGCGCTCAGCTCGCCCGCGGGCCGGGCCTTCTCTTCGGTGACCGGCGGAGCGGCCGGGGCTGTCAGCACGGAAAGGCAGGCAAAGCTTATCAGAAGCAGCGTCAGCGCACGCAGCAGCGGCGCGCTGACGCGGATATGGACAAAATCGCCGATGACGGATCACCTCTTAAAACAGGTAAAAAACCACCTTATATTACACCATAAAGCACCGAGAATTTCAACAGAGAAATCAAAATTATTACATTTTGATTACAGCCCTTGTACGTTGGGCAGAATCATGGTATACTGAAATCCGCTTTGAAGGAGAGGGGGTACTGTGCCGTGGAGAAAAAGGGAATCAAGATCGCGGCGCAGAACCGCAAGGCCTATCACGACTACTTCGTGGAGGACCGTCTCGAGTCCGGTATCGAGCTTCGCGGGACGGAGGTCAAGTCCATCCGCGCCGGAACGCTCAACCTCAAGGACAGCTACTGCGTCGTGAAAAACGGCGAGGCCATGGTCTACTCCATGCACATCTCGCCCTACGACAAGGGCAACATCTTCAACCACGACCCCGACCGCCCCAAGAGGCTGCTGCTGCACAAGCGCGAGATCAACAAGCTCCACGCGCTCGTCAAGCAGGACGGCTACGCCCTCA
>ERZ1504205.411-NODE-411-length-8742-cov-3.443306_pt1 | contig 8742 bp, 4 predicted proteins | sample MGYA00574885_ERZ1504205 | MGnify/ENA primary metagenome ERZ1504205 (study PRJEB39906, sample SAMEA3182050) | gut metagenome | biome: human; feature: gut; material: Stool; isolation source: human stools | place: Canada | collected 2012-02-22 ... | reverse complement strand
CGGAAAGGTGAGCCTGCTGCACGACGACCGCCCCGGTGCCGAACGGCTACTGGCGATGGTGCTGAACGACCTGCAACGCGGGGGCTACCGCACGGCGACCGTATGCGAACTGTTTAAAACCGAGAAACCATGAAGATAGCGTCACTTCTTTTCATCCCCGCCCTGCTCCTGTCGGGGCTGACGGCCCGGGCCGGGCTGCCCGCGTCGTTCAAAGAGCGGCTCGCCGAAGCCAGCCGCGAGAACAGGACTATCCAGTGCGACTTCACGCAGCGCAAACAGGTGCGCCGCATGAAGAACGAGATCGAGCTCAAAGGCCGCTTCTATTACGACAACAGCCTGGCCATGGCGCTCGACTACACCGTGCCCGAAGGCGACAAGGTGATTATCCGCAACGACCGCATCATCCTCAAAACGGCCGGGCAGGTGACCCAGACCGCGACGTCGGCCAACCCCATGCTGCAACAGGTGGCGCTGATGATCCGCGCCAGCATGACCGGCGACCTCTCGCAGTTCGGCCAAGGGTGGCAGATCGGCTACACCGAAAAGGAGGGTGTCGGGGAGGTGAAAATGGTTCCCGAGTCGAAGCGCGCCCGCAAGTACATCGACTCGATCACGCTCTGCTTCGACCTGAAGGACATGACCTTAGACCGCATGGAACTCTGCGAGACCCAAGGCGGGCGTTCGGTCTACGAATTCCGCAACAAGCGTTTCAACCTCCCGGTCGACCCCGCAAGATTCAACCCCTAACCCTGAGACCACACCCGATGCAAGACCTGTTCACCAGCATAGACAACTACTTGGCCCAGGAGGGGCATTACGCTTTCCGCGTGCGGCTCGATGCGTCGCACCCGGTCTACCGGGGGCATTTCCCGGGGCACCCGGTGCTGCCGGGGGTCTGCACGCTGCAACTCGTACGGGAATGCCTGAACCGCGGCACGGGGCGCAGGTTCCGCTATGCGGCCATCCGCGAATGCAAGTTCCTCGGCATGGTCGTGCCGCAGGCGGACGAACTGCTGGAGATCGACATCCGGGTGGGGGACGACACGCCGGAGGGCACGAGGCTCTCCTGCACGATTACGAATCACGGAAAGACGGTGCTCAAACTCAGGGGCACCGTATGCGAAATGCCATGACCATCGAGCGGAACGACATACTGGCGGTGATCCCGACCTACAACAACGAAAAGACCCTCGCCCGAGTCATCGGAGACGTGCGCCGCTACTGCACGGACGTGCTGGTGGTGAACGACGGGTCGACCGACTCGACGGCGGGGATAATCGCCGGGGCGGGCGTCGGGAGCATCTCCTACGCTCCGAACCGGGGCAAGGGCTACGCCCTGCGCCGGGCGCTGCGCTACGCCGCGGAGCACGGCTACCGTTACATGCTGACGATCGACTCGGACGGACAGCACTACGCCTCGGACATCCCGAAATTCGTCGAAGAGATCGCAAAGACCCCCGACGCACTGCTCGTAGGGGCCCGCAACCTGAGGTCGGACAACATGCCGGGCAAAAACACCTTCGCCAACAAATTCTCGAACTTCTGGTTCCGCGTGGAGACGGGCATCCGCCTCGACGACACGCAGTCGGGGTTCCGGCTCTACCCCGTGCGGCGGATGAAGGGGATGCGTTTCGCGACGCGCCGCTACGAGTTCGAGGTCGAAGTGCTGGTACGCGCCGCATGGCGCGGGATCGAGGTGCGCAACATCCCGGTGAGGGTTTTCTACCCCGAAAAGGCCGAGCGCGTGTCGCATTTCCGCCCGGGCAAGGATTTCACGCGCATCAGCATCCTCAACACGCTGCTCGTGCTCGGGGCGCTGCTGTTCTATTATCCCTGGCGGTTCCTGCGGTCGCTCACCCGGGAAAACATCCGGCGCTTCGTGGTCGACAACATCACCCGGTCGAAGGACTCGAACCCGCGGCTGGCCGCCTCGATCGGGCTGGGCGTCTTCTTCGGCATCGCCCCGCTGTGGGGCTACCAGATGATCGCGGCCGCCGTTACGGCGCATTTCACACACCTGAACAAAGCCGTGGCGGTTATCAGCTCGAACATCAGCATCCCGCCGATGATCCCGTTCATCCTCTACGGAAGTTACTGGACGGGGGCGCAGGTCTTGCAGCGCGACATGCCGCTCTCGCTCTCGGACATCACCCTAGAACGGGTGGCCGCAGACCTCGTACAATACATCGCGGGCAGCTTCACGATGGCCGCCGTATGCGGTGCGGCCGCGACGGCGGTCGGCTATGCCCTGCTCGTACTCTGTAAACGCACGCCCGGCCATGAATAAACTTTTCATCACCCTCTACGACTTCTTCGAACGGCGCCGCGCACTGCTCTGCACGGTGCTGGCAGTGCTGGTCGCGGCGATGGGTGCGGCAGCCCTGCAACTGCGTTTCAGCGAGAACATCACCGGCTTCTTCCCCGACGGGGAGCGGAAGGCCGCGGCGGCATTCTCGAACCTGAAGATCAAGGACAAGATCGCCGTGATGATCAATACCCGGGAAGGTGCAGAAGGCACGGGAGCCACGGCGGAGGGGATGATGGCCTGCGCCGACCGGCTGGTGGAACTGCTCGAAGCCGATACGCTTTTCCACCGCTGGGCACAGGCCGAGGCTTCGTTCGGCAGCGAGCTGGTGGACGACATGCGGGCGTTCCTGCAAGGGCACCTGCCGCTGCTGCTCACCGAGGCGGACTATGCCCGCATGGACACGCTCCTCACGCGGCAGGGCATCGCGCGCGCGATGGAGAGCAACTACCGCAGGCTGCTGTCGCCCGTCGGCGGGTTCATCGACGAATACATCTACGACGACCCGCTGGGGCTGTCGTTCGGGGCACTGGGAAAATTACAGGAGCTGAATATCGGGGGCAATTACACGCTCTTCGACGACTACCTCTTCTCGAAGGACATGACGACGCTGATGGTCTTCATCTCGCCCCGGTACGAGAGCAGCGACACGGGCATCGGCGACCGGCTGGTGGAGCGGATCGAAGCGGTGCTGGCCGGCCTGAACGCCGAGTACGCCGCCCGGGGCATCTCGGCCGACTACTTCGGCGCCCCGGCCGTGGCCGCATACAACGCGCGGCAGATCAAGCACGACATGATGCTGACGCTGAACATCGCCATCCTCGTCATCGTGGTGTTCATCACCCTCTCGTTCCGCAACAAGCTGTCGGTGCTGCTGGCCCTGATCCCCGTAGCGCTGGGCGGATTGCTGGCGCTGGCGGTCATGTCGCTCGTGTGCCACACGATCTCGGCCATAGCCGTCGGGGCAGGAACCGTCGTCATGGGCATCGCACTGAGCTAGTCGATACACATCCTCTGCCATGCCAACCACTGCCACGACCCGCGGCAGATCATCCGCGACCTGGCCTACCCGCTGACGATCGGCAGCATCACGACCATCGGCGCCTTCGCCGGGCTGCTTTTCACCGACTCGCAGCTACTGCGCGACTTCGGGCTCTTCGCTTCGCTGACACTGGTCGGAACGACGCTGTTCAGCCTCGTCCTGCTGCCCCACCTGATCCGTAAGGAGGATCGCGGGGGGGGGTCGGCCGTGCTGGAAGGCGTGGAGCGGCTCACGGGTATGCGCCCCGACCGCAACCGCATGCTGGTGGCGGCGATACTCGGGCTCACGGCGGTATGCCTCTTCTTCTTCAACCGCATCGGCTTCGACAGCGACATGATGCACCTGAACTACAACGCACCCCATCTGGCGCAGGCCGAGGAGCGTCTGGGCCGCCTGATGGACGACGACCGGGAACGTTCGAAGGTGCTCTTCCTCACGGCGGCCGACACCCCGGCCGAAGCCGTGGACAGCTACCTGCGCCTGGGACGGCAGCTCGACTCGCTGAAACAGGCCGGGAAGATCGACTCCCATGCCGGGGTGACTTCGTTCGTGGTGGACAGCGCCGAGCAGCTGCTGAGGCTGGAGCGCTGGCGAAAGTTCTGGACGCCGCAGCGCCGCGAAGTGCTGCGCGCAGGGATCCGGGAGGGCGAAAGGCGCTACGGATTCGCCGAAGGGGCCTTCGACGGCGCACTGGAACTGGCCGGAAGGGAGTACACGAAACTCGACTACTCGTCCCCGGCGGCACGGGAAGTATTCCGCGAATGGATCGACGGGCACGGCGCGACACCCATATTCCTGAGCCATGTGACATTGCCCGACAGCTGCAAGCACGAGGTTTACGCCGTGTTCTCGGCGGCGGACGACATCGTGGTCGCCGACCGGGCGTTCTACGCCGGGAAAATGGCGCGGAGCGTGAACCACAACTTCTACCTGATACTCTCGATCTCGTCGATACTGGTCACCGTGGCGCTATTCCTCTGCTACGGGCGTATCGAGCTGACGCTGATGTCGCTGCTGCCGATGGGCATCAGCTGGGTCATCATCCTGGGACTGATGGCGATGTTCGGCGTGGAATTCAACATCGTGACGATCATCCTCTCGACCTTCATCTTCGGCATCGGCGACGACTTCAGCATCTTCATCATGGACGGGCTGCTGAGCGAATACAAGACCGGGCGCAAGATGCTCGACACGCACAAGACGGCGATCTTCTTTTCGGCCTTCACCGTCGTGGTGGGGCTCGGGGCGCTGATCTTCGCACGCCATCCGGCACTGCACTCGCTGGCGACGATCTCCCTGTTCGGCATCGTCGCCGTGGTGCTGGTCTCCTACACGATACAACCCGTGCTGTTCCGGATGCTGATCACCTCGCAGACCGAAAAGGGCGGGGCGCCCTACACGCTGGGGAGCCTCGTAAACACGGCCTACGCATTCGGGTTGTTCGTGACGGGCTGCCAGTTGTTACAGGCGCTGATTTTCACGCTCTGGCCGTTGCCGATGGCACGCCGCCGCAAACAGCGCATTGTGCAGTGGTCGATCCACCACATGACGCGGGGATTCCTGCGGGCGATGGTCACGACGAAGACCATACGCCTGAACGAGCCGGGCGAACGGTTCGAAAAACCGGCGGTCGTGATCGCCAACCACCAGTCGTTCATCGACATCCTGGTGCTGCTGAGCATCTGCCCCAAAGCCGTGATGGTGACCAACGGCTGGGTATGGCGTTCGCCGGTATTCGGGCGTATCGTCCGCTACCTGGGGTTCTACCACGCGGCGGACGGATACGAACGCCTCGCCCCGGCACTGGCGCAGAAAGTGGCCGAAGGGTACAGCGTGATCGTCTTCCCCGAGGGGACGCGCTCGGCGGACGGGAAGATCGGACGCTTCCACAAGGGGGCTTTCTACCTGGCCGGGGAACTGGGGCTGGACATCCTGCCGATCTGCCTCTACGGCAACGGCATGATCTCGTCGAAAAGGCAGCCCATCTATATCAAACACGGGCTGGTGGTAAGCCGCGTGCTGCCGCGCATGGCCGCCGCCGACCCCGCAAACTGCTCGGCGCAGGCCAAGGCCGCCTGCCGCCTGATGCGCCGGGAGTACCTCGGGCTGTACGAAACCTACAACAGGCCGTGCAACCCCTATTTTCGCGACATGCTCATCAAGAGTTACACCTACAAGGGCCCCGTGCTGGAGTGGTACATGCGCGTCAAGGTGCGGCTGGAGCGGAGCTACGAGCTGTTCGACCGCATCGTGCCGCGCGATGCGGCGGTCGTAGACCTCGGGTGCGGGTACGGCCCCCTGAGCTACATGCTCGCCATGCTCTGCGAGCGGCGGCGGGTCATCGGCATGGACTACGATGCGGAAAAGGTCGAGACGGCCGAACAGAGCTTCCTGCGGCGGCCGGGCATCGAGTTCATCCACGCCGACCTGCGCACGGCGGAGCTGCCCGGGGCAGACGCCTTCCTGCTGGTCGACGTGCTGCACTACATGCGCCCCGAAGAACAACGGGCGCTCATCGGGCGCTGCGCGGCACGGCTCAACGCAGGCGGACGGATCATCATCCGCGACGGCGACAGCGGCAAGGCCGAGCGGCACAAGGCCACGGCGATGACCGAGGTGTGGTCGACGAAGATCGTGGGGTTCAACAAGACCGACGGCGGGCTGCATTTCACCTCGACGCCCGAGCTGGCCCGGATCGCCCGCGAACTGGGCATGGAGATACACGCCGCGCACAAGGACACGCGCACGTCGAATACGGTATACATACTGAGCCGGCGGGAAACGGACAGCGGAAAGGAGGAGTGACATGCAGGGGCAGTTCGACATAATCGTCATCGGCAGCGGCCTCGGAGGCCTGGAGTGCGGCGCCATGCTCGCCCGCGAAGGGATGGGAGTCTGCGTCGCGGAACAGGCGGCCCTGCCCGGAGGCTGCCTGCAATCGTTCTCCCGGCGGGGACATGCGATCGACACGGACATGCACTACATCGGCAGCATGCAGGCCGGCGGCATCATGCGCCGTTACTTCGAATATTTCGGCATCCTCGGCTCACTGCGCCTGCGGCCGCTCGACGAGGCATTCGACGTCGTGTCGCTGCCCGGAGCGGGCGACTACGCCTACATGCACGGTTACGAAGCCTTCGAAAAGCACCTCGGGGAATGGTTCCCGCACGAAAAGGCGGGGCTCGGCCGCTACTGCGCGAAGCTGCGCGAAATCGGCGGCAGCATCGGTATCGGGGTGCACCGCACGGGGCGGTTGTCGGACGGGGGAACGAAATACCTCGGGGCACCGGCGGCCGGATTCATCGGCGAATGCGTCGCAGACCCGCTGCTGCGCAATGTCCTCGCGGGGACGAACCCCCTCTACGGAGGCGTGCGCGAAAGTTCGACGCTCTACCACCACGCGATGGTAAACCACTCGAACATCGAGGGCGCCTGCCGCTTTACGGGCGGGACGCAGCAGATCGCCGACGCACTGGCGGCGAAGATCCGCGAGCACGGAGGGACGATGCTGGTGCGGAGCCGCGTCGTAGCCCTGCACACCGAAGGGCGGCGCATCACGGGCGTGGAGCTGGCCGACGGGCGGATGCTGCGGGCAAAAACCGTCATCTCGGCCATCCATCCCGCGGAGACATTCCGCCTGATAGGCCCGACGCCCGTCATCCGCAAGGCATTCCGGGAACGGATAGGCAGCCTGCCCGACTCGTACGGGCTCTTCTCGGCATACCTGCTGCTGAAGCCGGGGCGGATCCCGTACATCAACCGGAACCTCTATTACTTCGCCGGGAAAGATGTCTGGAAGACGCTTTTCGACCTGGAAGCCATGCGGCCGGGGATGGTGCTGCTTAGTGCACAGGCTCCGGACGGCGACCCGGCATGGTGCGACGTCGTAACGCTGATGACGCCCGTCGCCACCCGCCCCTGGAAGGCGTGGGAAGGCTCCGCCCCGGGACGCCGCCCCGAAGCCTACACGGCGCTGAAGGCCGCCATGACGCAGGCGACGGTCGATTTCGCCTGCGCCCGCCTTCCGGAACTGAGGGATGCCATCGCCCATACGTATGCCGCCACGCCGCTCACCTACCGCCACTACACCGGCGCACCGCACGGCGCGGCATACGGGCTGCTGAAAGACTGGCGCAGCATCATGGCGTCGCACATCCCGGCCCGCACCAAATTCGACAACCTGCTGCTCACGGGGCAGAACCTCACGGTACACGGCGCAATCGGCGTCACGCTGTCGGCTGCGGCGACCTGCTCGGAAATAGTGGGCACGGAATACCTCGCAAAAAAGATCGCCAACGCATGAAACGCCTCCTCAAATACACACTCGCCGCACTGGCGGCGATCCTCGTCCTGCCGACGGCATTCCTCTGCGGCCTTTACCTGACGGCAGACATGGAGCAGCCCGCGGTGACGATCGATACCGCAGCCTACCGCGTCACAGACCACGGCGGCTACGCCGTATGCCACGGCAGTTTCCTGCGCCGCAACCCCCACGGACTCTGGGAGCTCTACACCGCCGGGTCGCCCGAAGAGTCGGGGGCGGCGGCAGGCGCCCTCACCGCAGGGCTGATGCACTACCAGGAACAGGTTTTCGTAGACCGAATCCGCGAATTCATCCCCTCGGAGGGCTACCTGAAATTCCTGGGCGGCATGATCCGGATATTCAACCGCAACCTGGGGCGGCACGTCCCCGAGGAGTACCGGCGCGAGATATACGCCCGGTCGCTTTACTGCTCGCACGACTTCGACGCCATCGGCACCCCCTACGAACGCCAGCTCAACTACCACGCGGCGCACGACATCGGGCACGCCATGAGCCAGTACATGCTCGTGGGATGCAGTTCGTTCGCGGCATGGGGCGGTGCGAGCGACGACGGGAAGCCGGTCGTCGGGCGCAACTTCGATTTCTATATGGGCGACGACTTCACCCGCAACAAGATCGTGACCTTCTGCCGGCCGCAGGCGGGCCATCCCTTCGCCAGCATCGGCTGGGCGGGGATGATCGGCGTGCTGTCGGGCATGAACTCCGAAGGGCTAACCGTGACGATCAATGCCGCGAAAGGGCCCGTGCCGCTCGCATCGGCGACACCCATCTCGATCCTCGCACGCGAGATCCTGCAACATGCGGCGACCATCGCAGAGGCGCTGGAGATCGCCCGCCGCCGCGACACCTTCGTCAGCGAATCGCTGCTCGTGGCCTCGGCACGCGACGGGAGGGCGGCGATCATCGAGAAAACGCCCCGCCGAACCGTGCTCTACGAGGGCGACGGGGAGTACCTCATATGCACGAACCACTACCAGTCGGAGGCGTTCGCCGACGACGGGGACAACCGCGAGAATATCGCCATGACCGACAGCCCCCATCGCTTCGCCCGGCTCGAAGAGCTCATGGCGG
>ERZ1504205.397-NODE-397-length-9035-cov-3.391314_pt1 | contig 9035 bp, 7 predicted proteins | sample MGYA00574885_ERZ1504205 | MGnify/ENA primary metagenome ERZ1504205 (study PRJEB39906, sample SAMEA3182050) | gut metagenome | biome: human; feature: gut; material: Stool; isolation source: human stools | place: Canada | collected 2012-02-22 ... | reverse complement strand
CGGTGGTGGGCACGCCCATGCCGAGGATGATGCAGCAGATCATCGTGAGGGACAGGGCGATGAACAGGTTGCCGCCGGAGAGCTTGACCACATAGGTGATCAGCTTGCCGCCGAGACCGGTCATCGTGATGCACACGGAGATGATGCCGGCGATACCGCAGGCGATGCCGATGGACAGGCAGTTCTTGCCGCCGTTTTCAAGGCCGTTGACGAACTTGCTCGGGGTCATGCGGTCATCCTTGTTGATGATACCGACCACGATGGCAACGATGGTGCCGTAGATGGCGCTCTTGGCCATGGTCTGACCGGCAATGACCATCCAGGTCAGGATGATCAGGGGCAGGAGCAGATAGATTTTCGGCAGCAGGAGCTTCCACTTGGGCAGTTCCTCACGCTTGAGGCCGACGAGACCGAGCTTCTTGGCCTTGAAGTGGACGCCCAGGAAGATGCCGAGGAAGTACAGGAACGCGGGCAGGATCGCACGGACGATGATGTCGGAATACTCATAGCCGGTCATTTCCGCCATGATGAACGCCGCAGCGCCCATGATGGGGGGCATGATCTGGCCGCCGGTGGAGGACGCAGCCTCGACCGCGCCGGCAAACTCGGGGGGATAGCCGGTCTTCTTCATCATCGGGATGGTCACGGAACCGGTGGTAACGGTGTTGCCGACGGAGGAACCCGAGACCATGCCGCACAGGGCGGAGGAGACGACCGCGACCTTCGCGGGACCGCCGGACGCCCAGCCGACCAGCGCGTTCGCGCAGTCGATGAAGAAGTTGGCGACACCGGTCGCCTCAAGGAACGCGCCGAACAGCAGGAACAGCGCAATGTAGGTCGAGCAGACGGAGATCGGCGTACCGATGATGCCGTTGGTGGTATAGAAGATGTTGTAGACCACCAGATCCATGCTCATGCCGCGGCCGATGAAGGCGTAGAGCACGAAGCAGCCCGCCACGATCAGAATGGGAAGGCCCACCGCGCGGCGGCAGCACTCCGCGAGCACCAACGTGCCGATGATGCCAAGGATAACCTCGGTCTGGCCGATGGCGATGCCCATCGCCACAATCCTCTTGAAGTTGGCAACATAGTAGAAATAGGGAATACAGCCCGCGACAGCGAGCAGGATATCATACCACGGCATGGAGTTGGGCTTTACATTGCCCTTCTTCACGGGGTAGATAAAGAATGTGAACAGGATCACAAAGCCGACGAACAGGCAGCGGCGGATCTGGCCGCTCCAGGTGGCCCACAGGTTCATGTAGACCATAAAGAGCATAAAGGCGGCCAGCACATAGCGCAGGATCTTCTTCGGCGTACCCTCCCAGACACGGGTGTTGGACTCGCGGTCGAACTTTTTCATGATCGCGTCAACGTCTTCCATCGTACCGACTTCAACGTCTACGCTTTCAACGACGACCTCTTCGTCCAAGACTTTCTTTTCAGCGTCAGTCATTGGTGTTTTTCTCCTCCTTTTTATTGGTGAACACTGTGACGTCAATAGAGGAAGAACTCATAATTGAGCGTCACCAGCGAATTTCTTCCACACAAATCACGCAGACTGATATCCGGACCGTCCTTTACCTTCAGAAAGAAGTCATAAACGGTGGCCACGGCATAACAGACTCCGGTTCTATCCTGATGTATGCCGGTGATGAGCATGGCTCCGTCGTCGGTATAGCTGAGCTCCTCTCCGGGATTCAGCTCCACCTGCACGCCGGCGCCGTAAGCATAGTACTTGCACTCCTCGGCATAGATCTTTCCTTCACTGATCTCAAAGGTGTCCGTCAGCGGATATTGGTTGACGGAATGCTTAAAGGTAATGGAAAAGCGATCCCCCTCGTCCATGCGGTAGCGCGCATAGAGCTCGCCGCTGTCCTTATTGCGGAGCGTCAGGTAATAGCCGGTGCGGGGAATCAAGAGGGAGGCCGCTGCAATAATCAAGACTATTGCAGCGGCCATGCTTATGCGTTGTCGCAGTTGCACTTTCGCACTCTTTCAGGATTGGGTGTTCTTACAGAACGCCAATCTCCTTGTAGTACTTCTCGGCGCCGGGATGCAGGTCGAAGGAGCCGGCAACAGCACCCTCGGGGCTCAGGAAGCCGAACTTGGCCTGAGCTTTGGCCAGGTCAGCCTGATTGTCGAACATGGCCTTGGTGATCTCATAGACGACATCCTCGCTGAGGTCCTTGGAGGCGGTGAAGACGGCCTTGACGGCGACGCAGACGGTCTCGTCCGCAACGCAGGTGTAGGTGTTGGCGGGCAGGTTATCCTGGACCAGGAACGGATAGTTGGTGGTCAGATAGGAAACAGCCTCATCGCTGAGGGAGGGCATATTGAAGTTGTAGGCGGTGGCGAGGTCGGTCAGAGCGGGGGTGGGGGCGCCGGAAACGGTGAAGGCCGCATCGCACTGGCCGTTCTTGAGGGCCTCAGCGCCGCCGGAGAAGGAGTCGTACATGACCTTGATATCGTCGAAGGTCATGTCGTAGGCCTCGAGGACCTGAGCCGCGTTCAGAGCGGTACCGGAGCCGACGTCGCCGACGCAGACGGTCTTGCCCTTGAGGTCTTCGATGCTGGTGATGGAGGGAGCGGTGACGAGCTGGACGGTCTCGTTGTAAACGCCCGCGACCCACAGGGAGTTCTTGTCGGCAGCGCCGTCGAACATGGTCTCACCGCCGGAGCCGTTGTGAGCATAGTTCAGAACGTCGGACTGCAGGATGGACATCTGGGCCTGGTTGGCGGTGACGAGCTGGACGTTCGCCTTGGAGGCGCCGGAGTCGACAGCGGTGAGCTTGGACAGGCTCAGCTTGTCGCCGATGGTGGTGACGAGCGCGTTGCCAACGGCATAGTAAGTACCGGTGGTGCCGCCGGTGGCGATGACGATGTCAACGGGAGCGGCGGGGGTATCGGTCTGCTGGGGGTCGCCGTCGGTGTTGGGGGTATCACCTTCCTTGTTGCCGCAGGCAACAAGAGCGAAGATCATAGCGACGGACAGGATGAGGGCTAAGAACTTTTTCATACGCAATCTCCTTTTTGTTTTACCGTTTCGGCAACGTTACCGCCGGTCGGGGACATTCTGCACAACGTTGTCCAATGTTGTGCATGAGCGTCGGCCGGCGCTTCTTCGTTTTGCAAAACGGCCAATGTACCTCTTTGAGGCATAGCCATTATAACTTATTGCAAGTTTTATTGCAAGATACTTTTGCACTTTTGGCTATTCGCACAAAATTAAGGCGGAATCCATTATTCATTTTCCGGTCGTTCCGTTATTTCACACAAATTTTTTGGTGACGACAAATTTTTACTTTTTCTTCATATGTAAATTTTTCATGCACCTTATTCGAATTTATGCAAGTTTTCCTTCATCGTCTGTCATTTTGGCTAAATCCAAGGCAAAAAAACAGTCACTCTGACGAGTGACTGTTTTTTCAAAAAGATCGGTTTACTTCTGCTCCTTGTTGTCCACAACGCGCTTGAGCAGGGCGGAGAACTCGTCCACGCTCATCGCGCCGAGATCGCCGTCCGCGCGGTGGCGCGGGGAGACGGTACCGTTCTCCATGTCGCGGTCGCCGACGATGACCATGTAGGGCACCTTCTCGGTCTGCGCGTCGCGGATCTTGCGGCCAATCTTCTCGTTGCGGTAATCGACCTCGGTGCGGAAGCCCTGCTCCTCGAGCTGCGCGGCGACCTTCTCGCAGTATTCGTTTGCGCGGTCGGTGACGGGCAGGAAGCGCACCTGCTCGGGCGCCATCCACGTCGGCAGCGCGCCGGCATACTCCTCGATGAGGTAGGCGAGCGTGCGCTCGTAGCAGCCGAGAGAAGTGCGGTGGATGATGTACGGCAGCTTCTTCTCGCCGTTTTCGTCGATGTAGTACATGCCGAAGCGCTCGGCGAGCAACATGTCGATCTGGATGGTGACGAGGGTGTCTTCCTTGCCGTAGACGTTCTTATACTGGATGTCGAGCTTCGGGCCGTAGAATGCAGCCTCGTCGATGCCGATGGTGTAGTCGACGTCGAGGTCCTTGAGGATGCGCTCCATCACGCTCTGGGCGTGATCCCACTGCTCCTTCGTGCCCTCGTACTTGTTGTTCGGGTTCGCGGGATCCCACTGGGAGAAGCGGAACGTGCACTTGTCAAGAAGGCCGACGGTGCCGAGGCAGTACTTGGCAAGGTCGAGGCAGCCCTTGAACTCCTCTTCGAGCTGGTCGGGACGCAGGACGAGGTGGCCTTCGGAGATCGTGAACTGACGCACGCGGATGAGGCCGTGCATCTCGCCGGAATCCTCGTTGCGGAACAGCGTCGAGGTCTCGCCCAGGCGCATCGGCAGGTCGCGGTAGGAGCGCTGGCGGTTCAGGTAGACCTGATACTGGAACGGGCAGGTCATCGGGCGCAGGGCGAAGCACTCCTTCGTCTCGTCATACGGGTCGCCGAGGATGAACATGCCGTCGAGATAGTGATCCCAGTGGCCGGAGATCTTGTAAAGGTCGCGCTTGGCCATCAGCGGGGTCTTGGTGAGAAGATAGCCGCGCTTCTGCTCGGTATCCTCGACCCAGCGCTGGAGCACCTGCACGACGCGCGCGCCCTTGGGCAGCAGCACCGGAAGACCCTGACCGATGCAGTCGACGGTGGTGAAATATTCGAGCTCGCGGCCGAGCTTGTTGTGGTCGCGCTTGACGGCCTCCTCGCGCTCTTTGAGGTAGGCGTCCAGCTCTTCCTTCTTCGGGAAGGCGACGCCGTAGATGCGCTGGAGCGTTTCACGCTTGCTGTCGCCGCGCCAGTAGGCGGCGTTGCAGGCGGTCAGCTTGATGGCGTTGCCCTTGATGCGGCCGGTGGAATCGAGGTGCGGGCCGGCGCAGAGGTCGGTGAACTCGCCCTGCTTATAGAAGCTGATGTGCGCGTCGGCGGGCAGATCGTTGATGAGCTCGACCTTGAACGGCTCGTCCTTCTCCTCCATGAACTTGATGGCTTCCTCGCGCGGCAGCTCAAAGCGCTCGAGCTTGAGCTTTTCCTTGCAGATCTTGCGCATCTCGGCCTCGATGGCGTCGAGATTTTCCTGCGTGAAGTTGAAGGGAGCGAGCAGATCGTAGTAGAAGCCGGTCTCGATGCTGGGGCCGATGGCGAGCTTCACCTCGGGCCACAGGCGCTTGACCGCCTGCGCCAGCACATGGGAGCAGGTGTGCCAATAGGTCTTGCGGTACTCGGGATTTTCAAAGCTGTACTGGTTTTCTTCGTTGATCTTGACTTCTTCGGACATTTCAGTTACCTCCATTTGACTCTGAGGGTGCAAAAATGCTTCACCCCCGACGGTATCAGGGGTGAAGCATTGCTATACTCCACGGTTCCACCCTGCTTGCGCGTTTGCGCCGCTTGTGTCCGCTGTAACGGGCGAACCCGTCCCGCTCGTCGCGGGCTGCTCGGGAGTGGTACGGCCGCCGCTCACGCAGGACGCTTGCACCGAAATGCGTCCCTCTCTGTGCGGTGCTCTGCGGTTTCTTCTCCGTCGATGCCGGTTTGATGGATAGCAGTATACGCCGTCGCTGCGGATTTGTCAAGGGGCAGGCTCAGAACTCGGGCGGCTGATTTTTGCGCGGCTTATCGTCGTCCCTGCCGCCGAAAAGGCCGGAGAAAAATCCGCCGCGCGGCGTACTCTCCTGCTCACGCTCCGTCTCCTTCGCGCGGCGGCGCTGCTCCGCCGCCTTCCATTCGGCGCGGGAGTCCAGCACCTCGCGCGCCGCGTCCCGCAGCAGCGCGGGCGCATCCGGCGATTCCAGCAGCGCGCTGAGCTCCTCGTCGGTCCTGCCGCCGCACTCGGCGCGGTAGCGGTCCTTCCGGTCCTTCTCCCACATAAAGAACGCGATCCGTCCGCACCACGGGCAGATCCACAGCTCCACGTCCATATAATCCTTCAGGAGACTTTCGCCGTGCAGCTCCAGCACCTGGTAACCTCGGCTTTCCAGCTCGTGTCCGCAAGCGCACTTCTTTTCGCTCATGGTGTTCCTCCCCTTTCCGGTGTTGAGAAAAAGAGCCGGTCGAAACCGGCTCTTTTTCTGTTATATTTTGTCGAAAAATTACTTACTGTAATCATAGAAGCCCTTGCCGGACTTCTTGCCGAGCTGGCCGCCGCGGACCATCTTCTTGAGCAGCAGAGCGGGGCGGTACTTGGGATCGCCGGTCTCCTCAAGCAGCACGTTCATGATGGCGAGGCAGACGTCCAGGCCGATGAAGTCGCCGAGGGCGAGCGGGCCCATGGGATGGTTCGCGCCGAGCATCATGGCCTTGTCGATGTCCTCGACGGAGGCGACGCCGGTCTCAACGAGGCCGATGGCTTCGTTGATCATGGGGATGAGGATCTTGTTGACGACGAAGCCGGGGGCCTCGGCGACCTCGACCGGCTGCTTGCCGATCTCCTCGGAGAGCTTGTAGATGAAGTCGAAGGTCTCCTGCGTGGTGTTCGCGCCGCGGATGACCTCGACGAGCTTCATGCTGGGAACGGGATTGAAGAAGTGCATACCGATGACGGGGTGCTTGAGGCCCAGGCCCATCTCGGTGACGGACAGAGAGGAGGTGTTGGTGGCAAAGATGGCGGATTCCTTGCACAGCCCATCCAGCTCGCTGAGCATGGCGCGCTTGTACGCCATCTCTTCCTTGGCGCACTCAATGACGAGGTCGGCATCGGCGGCGGCGGACTTCTCCTCCACGAAGATATTCGCCATCAGGGCATCCTTGGCCTCCTGCGTCATCTTGCCCTTCTCGACGCGCTTCTGCAGGGAAGCGTCGAGCTTGTCCTTGTGGCGCTGCGCGGAAGCGACGCTGGACGCGTACATCAGAGTGGTGTGGCCGTGCGCCGCAAAGACCTGCGCGATGCCGCTGCCCATGGTGCCGGCGCCGAAAACTGCAACTTTCATTTTTGTGTTCCTCCTATGAATTGAAATTTATGAATTGTCAAGTAACGCTTACTTGTTGGTGAACGGTTCGTGCTTGCGCTTTTCGAGGAAGGCGCCCATGCCCTCCTGCTGGTCGGCGGTCTCGAAGCAGGAGCCGAAGGCCTTCTCCTCGACCACCACGGCCTCGTCCATCGGGAGGTCAAGCCCCTCGTTGATGGCCTTCTTCGCCGCGCGCACCGCGATGGGCGCGTTCGCCGCGATCTGAGAGGCGAGCTTCTCCGCCGCAGTGTAAAGCTCCGCGAGCGGATAGACGGCGTTGACCAGACCGATGCGCAGGGCCTCGTCCGCCTTGATGTTGCGGGCGGTGTAGACCATCTGCTTGGCCATGCCGGGGCCGACCAGACGCGCGAGGCGCTGGGTGCCGCCGAAGCCGGGGGTGATGCCGAGACCCGTCTCGGGCTGACCGAACACGGCGGTATCGGAGCAGATGCGGAAATCACAGCTCATGGCGAGCTCACAGCCGCCGCCGAGCGCGTAGCCGCCGACCGCCGCGATGGTGGGAATGGGCAGGGTCTCGAGCTTGCGCATCACGTCGTTGCCCTGCTGGCCGAAGCTCTCGCCCTCGGCCTTGTTGAGCCCCTTCATCTGCGCAATGTCCGCGCCGGCGACAAAGGACTTCTCCCCCGCGCCGCGCACGATCAGGCAGCGGACGGCGTCGAGGTCAATGGCGTCGAGCGCCGCGTCAAGGTCGGCGAGCACCTGCGAGTTGAGCGCGTTGAGCGCCTCGGGACGGTTGATGATGAGATACGCGACCGCGCCCTGCGGTTCATAGGTCACGAAAGACATGGTATGCCCTCCTTGTTTTCTCTTAATGGGGCTATTATATGCAATTCCCCCGCGTTTTGCAAGAGGAATATCATTTCATTTGAAATTATTTCCAGTTTGCTCACATTTTTTGCAAGAATTGATTCATTTCTGACGATGTAACGCAGTTCCTGCGGCAAATTTCTCTTTGCTGACGGAAAGACTTCATTTTTCTCTTGTGTTATCGCCGCGTTTCCGCTATGATAGGCAGGAAATGAACGCAAAAAGCGAGGTATTTCCCCATGCGAATGAGAAAGAAAAAGAACCTGCTGCCGCGCATGGAGCGCTGCGCGGCGCTGCAGATCAAGGATCCCATCGCGCACCGCGGCCATTGGCGCGAGCTGATGCCGGAGGCCCGCGAGCTGCGTGTGGAGCTGGGCTGCGGCAAGGGACGCTTCACCGTGGGCACCGCCGCTGCGGAGCCCGACGTGCTGTTCGTGGCGGTGGAGATGGTGCCCGACGCGATGGTGGTCGCCATGGAGCGCTGCGCCGCCGAGGGGCTTCGGAACGTCCGCTTCATCGACGCGAACGCGAACATCCTGCCCGAGTTTTTCGCTCCGGGCGAGGTCGACCACATCTACATCAACTTCTGCGACCCGTGGCCGACGAAGCGCCACGCCAAGCGCCGCCTGACGCACGGCAATTTCCTCAAGCTCTACCGCCGGGTGCTCAAGGACGGCGGGCAGATCCATTTCAAGACGGACAACGCCCCGCTTTTCGCCTGGTCGGTGGAGGAGATCCCGCAGTTCGGCTTTACGCTCTCCGAGGTCACGGACGATCTGCACGCGAACGGCGCCGTCGACGTGATGACCGACTACGAGGCGAAATTCCACGAGCTGGGCACGCCCATCCACCGTCTGGTCGCCACGATGACGCCGTGGGAGGAGCCGGAGGAAGAATAACGGCCGCGCAACGCGCGGCGTCTATCAAAGGGGGAGGTCTCTTAGTTGAAGAGACCTCCCCCTTTGGAACCCCCAGAGACAACGAGGGGCTACCGCCCCTCGACCCCCGAACCGCCCATATTAAATCAGCTTTCAGCAACCGTATGAGAGTGCATCGGCGCGGCGCAGCCGCGCTTTTTGCGGCTTTCGATTTGGTCTGCTCCTTGCGGCCGCTGCCGCTCTGCGGCGAGGTCTGAAGGCATCAGCCTTCGGCGACACCGCTTTTTGCGCGAAAAAGCGGTGAGAAAACGCGCGAGGGGGCGCACCCCCTCAACCCCGCCATCGGAAGCCTGACAATAGGCCGACTGCACGCGCTGCGCAAAGGAGTGCGTGCAGCTTCTTGTTG
>ERZ1504205.385-NODE-385-length-9212-cov-3.748608_pt1 | contig 9212 bp, 8 predicted proteins | sample MGYA00574885_ERZ1504205 | MGnify/ENA primary metagenome ERZ1504205 (study PRJEB39906, sample SAMEA3182050) | gut metagenome | biome: human; feature: gut; material: Stool; isolation source: human stools | place: Canada | collected 2012-02-22 ... | reverse complement strand
GAAACCTGGGAAAATGAGAGCACTATCAAAGACATGATGGAGTGGCAGGAAAATATGCGCGTCTCAACGGTATTCCCTTTGTCCCACAAAAGCTCCGTAACTTCCCCGCCATCCTTGAACACCGGAAAATTCAGACCAATCCGCTTTAGCGGATATTCAGACTCGTCATTCCTGTAAATTTCAATTTCCTTAATCAAGGCTGTGACCACATTTCTCTTTTCTTCGTCATTTATTATATTATAAACGCAGTCGAAATTCACCATGATTTTGTAAATATTCTCAAGAGTAATTGCCTGCTGCTTAATTGCATCTCGCCGAAGTTTGGCATCTTCGATTTTTTCCTCCAGCTCAACAATGACATCATATAGGGAATCTAACCGCAAGGTCATATCATGGAGCTTTCGTTCCCGGTATTTTGCATCAGCAGGGAGACTGTCAATTTCCCGTTCCAATCTTGTTTTATTCAGATCAACTTCCTTCAGCTTTGCCTGATAACCCTCCAGTTCTTTATCCACTGCTTTCGTGTCAATCTGAACGCCAATCCGTTTTTTAATGGCCTGGGCATATTCCTCATTCCTTACGATCTCACGAATTGCCTCAATGACCATCGGTTCAATATCGGTCTTTTTCAGCATTGCCTTATATTCACAATGCTTACCCCGGACCATCCTATTCCGACTACATACATAATAGTAAATTTCTTTGTAAGTGCCATCTTTATTTGTCCATGCGTGTTTATTCGTATACATGGGACTTCCACAAACCGGGCATTTCAGCAGACCGGATAACAAATGAACTCGATCCCGCCCAATTTTTGACGGTTGCTTTACTCCGGTTCTAAGACGCTTGGCATGAGCCTTTTCCCATACCTCCTCACTAACAATTCCTTTATGCTGTCCTTCTGTCAGAATGTAATCGTCATTTCTTTTCATCTGGTAATCGTTTTTTGTGCCTTTGACTTTTTCCTTCGTTCTCCGTCCATAGGCAATTTTACCGCAATAAACCGGGTTATCCAATATCAGTTTAATAAAATGTCCTGTCCAATCCTCTAATGTGCCATTCTGCCTCGGAATTTTCCGTATACCTTGTAAGTTCAACTGATTCGCAATACCACCCAAACCGATTTCCGATGAAGTATATAATTCAAAAATCTTCCGTATTGCCACAGCCTCTGTTTCTTCAATCATCAGCTTGTTATCTTCCAGTGTATATCCGTAGGGAGCAAAGCCACCATTCCATCCACCTTGCCGTGCCTTTTCGCGCCGCCCGTTCATCGTCTGCTCGATAATATTCTCACGCTCAATCTCAGCCACAGCAGATAGTACAGAAATCAAAAGTTTTCCGCTTGTCTGAGAGGAATCAATCCCTTCTTCTATGCAAATCAGATTTACACCATAAGATTGAACCAACTCCAAAGAGTTAAGTATATCTGCTGCATTACGGCCAAACCGTGACAGCTTATACACTAAAATATAGTCAATGTCCAAGCCATCCTCAATATCTCTGAGCATTTTTTGAAAGGCAGGCCGTCCCTCAATGGATTTACCGGATTTACCGGCATCTTCATAAGTATCAACAACGATCATTTCCTCACGATCCGCAAATCGTGTCAGCATATTTTTTTGACCTTCCAGGCTGTATCCGTCCACTTGCATCTCTGTGCTGACCCTCGGATACAAAACACAGCGTTTTCCATATCGGTTCATAATTCATACCTCCAAAATTTACTTTTGGAAAATATCCTATGTAAAGCTGCGATTCTCACGCAGCTCCGTCAACCTCGCCCAGCACTCTCATACCATATTTCTCGATGATATGTGCCAGCGAAGTGATAAACGCTTCAAATTTTTGTTCCGCCAGAAGTTCTTCTGACCGGATTTCATCTGAAGGAATCAATGCGCTTTTATGCTGGATATTCTCCATTCAGAATCACCTCCGCAATTCCTAACGAAATTATAACTCTACTTGCACAGCCTGAAAATGATACGGCCTTTCGGCACTTTTATGTAATCCCCAGACTGCACAAGAGCGTCTTGTTTATGTTTTCCATGTCATCCTTGTTTAGATGACCAATATAGTTTTTTAACCTCGACTTGTCGATTGTTCTGATCTGTTCCAGCATAACAACAGATGGTTTCACCAAACCGCATCTGTCATTTAAGTGGTAATGCGTGGGGAACTTTCTGCTTTTTTTGCTTACACTGGTAATTGCTGCAATAATAATCGTAGGACTGAAACAATTTCCCACATTATTTTGAAGAATGAGTACAGGGCGAGAGCCACTTTGTTCAGAGCCGATACCAGGGCTTAAATCAGCCGAATATATGTCACCTCGATGGAATTTTTCAAACATCACTCTCGCCTCCTTAATATCTTAATACTTAAACAGCCGCACCAGTCTGAAAGAAATCTTCGGATAAAAACCTGGTGCGGCTACTGTTATTCTGTTCGGATTACTCGTCATATTTGCCACGCCCCCTGACGATGGGAACACAACAGGTCTCCGCTGGCGCGGCTGTCATAACTCCGCAGCATCGTTTGTATCGTGTGCCACAGGGTTCCCCCCAAGTCTTTGGCGGGCCGTGAGGAAGTATCTTTAAGCCCCCGCGCCCTCATCGCGCCGGATGTGCCACCATCCGGGTCACAGAGACGTTGATCGCTCCGAAACAGCTTGTCAATCACCTCCTGGCTGCTCCATCTTCGCGGCGTCCTGCACTCGCTCATGCGCGGGTTATGTACCTGTTCTGCCGTGTATTCAGTTGTCAAAGGTCAGCGAAAGAAAAGCTCCTTCTTGACAGCCATGACAAAAACAGGCGATTTGTCCTGTCTGTACTGCGATTTATTTGAAAAAAATATTTTGCCTTGTCCCTTCATAGAAGCTGCGGACAGCGCAAGCTCCTTACAAGCACAATAAAATAGGTACTATCGTACTCAAAAACGCCTTTTATGAGGTTCTTCCTGCAAGGAAATGGGCACGATAAAATATAATTAAGGAGACGATAGTGCCTATGGAACTGATAAAAGAGCTGGGACGAAGGATACAAAAAGCGCGTAAGGAAAAAGGATTGACGCAGCAGGAACTCGCAGATCTGAGCCACGTTTCTCTAAAGCATGTTCAAGGCTGCGAAAGAGGGGTGAAGAATCCTTCTTTTGAGGTTCTGCGCGCTTTTTGCAAAGTCTTGAATTTATCTTTAGATTCCCTGATGAATCTCGATCTGCCTGAAGATGAGCAAGCCGCCAACGATATGCGGCAGCTTTACCTTTCGTGCCCTCCGGCTGCCAGAAAAGTGCTGTTAAACTCGACCCGCGCGTTGACTGATGAGCTAAAAGAGATGGTGCAGACGGCTGGGGTTGACCCAGATGAACATTTAGAGAATAAGTAAGCCGGTGGAGGAATAAAAACCCCCACCGGCTCTCTTTTTGCCGCTATGCGGCGGTCAGGTTATTGGGCCGTATCCAGCAACCGCGCCAGCTTCTTCAGTCCGCGCCGGATGCTCTCCCACACGCGGCGGCGGTCAGCCCCCTCGATCCGGGCGATCTCGGCCACCGTCATGCCCAGGTAAAACCGGGCGTAGATACGCCGGGCCTGGATGGCGGTCAGCTGCATCAGCGCGGCATACACTTCCTCCCGCAGCAGCTTCTGCTCCAGGACTTCCTCCGGGGTGAGTGGCCGGTTGAGGGCATCGTTTTCAATGCCATCCTCCCGGTTCAGAGAGTAGTGAGCCTTGTGTCGGAACTTCCGGCGTTCATAGGCGGCATCGTCCTGCTCCTGGCCCCGGATCGCGGCCACGACTTCCTCGGCCACGTCTACAAAGACATCGGTTTTATACACATCGGGATACAGTTCCCGAAGATTGATCTTCTGCATTATGTACCTCCATTTCGATTCACGGGTTGACGGGTGAACCAAAATGAAGGCGGTGAGCGACATCTTTCGGGGAAATTCCCGAAAAAACGACAAACAAAAGCGCCAGCATCCGAAGAACGGCGGCTGGCGCTGCTAAAAGAGGACTTATGACGCTTATGGACCAGCCACGATAGTGCCTGTTCATAAGCAGACGGGGACCGATTGACGGTCAGGCTTTTTTTGACAGGTAAATTCCTGCCGAATTATGTCGAAGCGGTCTTTGCTTCACGGCGGCTCCCTCCTAAAGCCGCCGTGTCAGCGTGTAGTCGTCACTCCTTTGTCGAGGGCATAAGGAACGGCGGCCTTGATGTTACTCAAAACCGCCGCAGTACCCGGAAAATCCATTTTGGGCGCACAAAGCTGCCTGCCCTGCAACGGTTTTTTTCTTTCCCCGTCTTGCGGGGCAGGATCGCTTGGCTTATTCGGTTTTAGTTTTGCTCTTGTTCGGCTGCCTCTTTCAGCCGGTCAAAACTCTCATCGCTGATGATGTGTTCAATACGACAGGCATCGGCCTCCGCAGTTTTGGGGTCAACGCCTGCGGTGATAAGCTGCTCGGTAAAGAAGCAGTGACGCTCGTAGATTTTTTCGGCTACCTCGCGGCCCACATCGGTCAGATGGAGAAAGTGATCTTCGTCCATCATAAGAAAGCCGCCGTCCCGCAAGGTAGCCACTGCATGGCACACGCTGGGCTTTGACACCTCCATGTGCCGGGCCACATCTACGGAGCGCACCATACCGAGTTTCTTTTGGAGAACAAGGATGGTTTCCAGGTAGTCCTCCCCGGACGCATGAAGTTTCATCTGAACCTCCTTTACTGAGCCAGCTTCCAGCCGATGGCCTCCTGTCTGGCCGATACAAAGTCGGCATACAGGCCCTTCTGCTGGATCAGCTCCGCATGAGTGCCGCGCTGGACGATATGAGCGTTGTCCAGTACAAGGATCTGATCGGCGTTGCGGACGGTTTTCAGCCGGTGGGCAATCATGATGATAGTCTTGTCATGGGTCAGCGCCTCAATAGCCCGCTGCAATTCATCCTCATTTTCCGGGTCAACACTGCTTGTCGCCTCGTCCAAAATGATGATGGGTGCGTCCTTCAGCATGGCGCGGGCGATGGAAATCCGCTGTTTCTCGCCGCCAGACAGAGTGCCGCCGCCCTCGCCAATCACAGTGTCATAGCCATCCGGCAGGGCAGAAATAAAGTCATGGCAGCAAGCCTTCTTCGCCGCCTCAACTACCTGCTCATGGGTGGCGTCCGGGCAGCCAAACTTGATATTGTTCTCAATCGTATCTGCAAAGAGGTATACGCTCTGGAACACCATCGAGATATTCTTCATCAGGCTGTCCAGCTTAAAATCCCGTACATCCGTACCGCCTATGGTAATCTTCCCGGCATTCACATCCCAAAAACGGGCAATCAGGTTGCACATCGTTGTCTTTCCTGCCCCGGAAGGGCCGACAATGGCTGTAGTCGTTTTTTCGGGAATGGTAAAGCTGACCTGATCTAATATCTTGCGGTCTGCGTAGGAAAAATCCACCTTGTCAAACACGATCTCGCTGGACTTCGGCGTAATGTCAGCGCCTTTCTCGTCCATCACCGGCGTGTCATCAATGGAGTTTGCCGTATCCATCGAGGCCGCCAGCATTTGTAGCAGAGAGGCCATATTCCCGGCGTTCTCCAAATCGTTGAACACCATGAAAGAAGCAATCACCAAAATCAAGCCGTAGGCCAGCGACAGGGAGCCGTCCAGCCAGAACCAAACCGAGGCCAAAAGCAACAGGACGCTAAACACCCGGACAACGGCCTGTTTGATGGCGTCATAGGGAACACTGGCCTTTGTCAGTTTCAGGTTGTCCCGGCAGCTCGTCTTAATTGCACTGCCGATAGACTGCGTGCTGTCCCGTTCCAGTCCAAATGCTTTGACAATCCCCATCCCCTGAATGTACTCCAACACAGACTCCACAAGGTAAATCAGGACACCGGCAGCGGCCACAAGACCGATCCGCCAGTCAAATACCAACAGGACGATGACGAGGGCAACCGAGTTGAAAAAACCGCCCAGCACTGACACCAGGACACGGGCTGCTGAGTTCTCTACATCACCCAAAGTTGTTGTGACAATGGCGGTAATATTCCCGATACTATTCTTGTTGAAGTAGCCCATCGGGATGTAGCGCAACCGATCTCCGATGTGGATACGCTTTTCCGCCACCATGCAATAGCCGGTTTCCGTCTGCTCCATCGTGGAAAAATAGGTCGTGATGATACGCCCAATGAGGGAAATGGCCATAATTCCCAGCGAAATGCAGATAAACTTTCCGTCCCGGTTGTCAGATACTAACGCGCCGATCACTACAAAGAGGGCGGCAAACTGCATGGCTGAAAACAGCCCGGACAGGAACGCAAATAACAAGGATTTTTTCAATATCCTCTTTTTGCTGCCTGCAAAAGCAAAGATTTTTTTCAATGTTCCATACATCTGACAACACCCCCTTACATCTGGTCTTTCGCGCCGATGTGCGCCTGCCACATATCCCGGTAGAGGGGGCAGGTTTCCAGCAGCTTCTCATGCGTACCCTGTGCGTGGATGGTTCCATCCTTCACCACAACGATGTTATCTGCGCCAACAATGGTAGACAGCCGGTGTGCGATCACAATCAGGGTCTTGCCGACAGTTAAAGTGGAAATGGCTTTCTGCACCAGCGCCTCATTCTCTGGGTCGATATAGGCAGTTGCCTCGTCCAAAATGACAACCGGCGCATTTTTCAGCATGGCGCGGGCGATGGCAATCCGCTGGCGTTCACCGCCGGAAAGATGGGAACCGGCGCTGCCGACAACCGTATCATAGCCATTATCCAGCTTGCGGATAAAGGCGTCGCAGCCGCTTTGTTTGGCTGCCTGCTCCACCTCTGCGTCCGTGGCACTGGGTCTTCCCATGCGGATATTCTCCCGGATACTGCGGTTAAACAGGTAGTTGTCCTGAGATACATAGGAAATCTGGTCTGCAATTTCAGACAGCGGCATATCCTTCAGCTCATGGCCGCCGAGGGTAATGCTGCCGGATGTAACATCCCAATACCCGGCAATCAGCTTCGCCACCGTAGACTTGCCGGAGCCAGACGGTCCCACAAGGGCGGTCATGGTTCCGGGGTGGATGGCGAGATTCACATCATGCAAAACCTCTGTTGTCCCGTCATAGGAAAACGACACAGACCTGAGAGAAATGCCGGTATCTTCCAGCTTGATCGGCGTTTCTTTATGGTTCAGTTCTTCGGCGTTCAGAAGCTGGCTGATTTCTTCCACATTTGTCCCCAGTACAGCCAAATCGTCCGTAAAGGTAAAGGCCGCAATAATCGGCCCGATCAGCCCCAGCGAGAAAATCACAATGGACAGGAAGGTAGAAAGCTCCAGACTGCCGGAGAGCCAGAACGCGAAGCCGCAGGGCAGCACGCAAATCAGCACTGAGGGCAGGATGGCGTTGTAGGCGCTCATGGTTTTCTGGTTTTCTCTCATCCAGTCCACATAGTAGTTGGCATTGTAGTTTACTGCGTCAGAATATTTTTTGTAGGAACCGGCGGATTGACTAAATGCTTTGACTACCTCAATCCCACCGATGTACTCTACAATGGCGTTTGCCATCTGCTTTCCCGCTTTAACCGCGCCCTCCCACTTAACGGGATAGTTCTTCATGCCAGCAGACATAACAGCAAGGCCCACCACCAGCGTGACAAGGGACAGGAGAGCCATGCGCCAGTCCATGACGAATAGATACACGACAATTACCAAAGGCACCAGCACATTTGCGGTCATTTCCGGGATCAGGTGCGCGAAGGTTGGCTCCATCCCTTCTACCCGGTCAACAATCGTTGTTTTATACTGACCGGACGGAGTATCTAAAATCGTCCCCATCGGGACGCGGGCCAGTTTAGCGGTGATATTCTCCCGTAGATCGCGCAGTGTGTAATAGGTCGCTGTGTGGGAAATCGTTGTAGAAAGACAGGAAAACAGCACCTTCCCAAAGTAACCGCACAATGCAATAATGCCAGCGGTCACATATCGGGAAAAGTTCTGCTCCCCAGACAACATCATCGTGACAATATGCGCCACACAGAAATAGGGCACCATCTGGCAGGCCACGCCTAATACCGCAAGGATAATGCTGCCGATGAATTTCCCGTGATAGGGTTTGCCCCATCCCCATAAAACGCCTATTGGCGACTCTTTCTTTTCTTCGTTCATTTTACAGATACCCCCTTTATGAAGTATTCTCTTATTTTTTTGAGACCATCTTCATCCATTCCGTACTGGTCGATGACAGAACCATCTTCAAGATGAATGATGTCCGTACAGCAATCTAGAATCAGTTCCAGGTCATGGGTAATAACATACACAGTGATTCCGGCATCCCTGACCTGCCGCAGCACATTTGCGACCTCTTTCATATGCCTGTAATCAAGGCCGCTGGTCGGTTCATCACATAACAGTATCGAGCGTTTTGAAGCGATTGCCGAAGCAATCGCCACCCTTTGTTTCTGACCACCGGACAGGGACATGGGATGCCTGTCCTTAAAAGCCAGCAAATCTAACCGGTTCAGGATTTCCTCTGCCCGCTCCTGATTTTCTTCCTCCATACTAATCAGCACTTCATCAAGAACCGACTCGGTAAAAAGCTGATGATTTACCTCCTGCATGACCATATAGCAGGTACTCAGCCGGTCTTTCGGACGGTATTTTCTTCCGTTCCAGACAATCTCCCCACAACGCTTCTCCAAGCCGCAGAAACAGCGAGAGAACGTGGATTTACCGGCACCGTTATTCCCAATAATCCCAACAATTCGGTTTGTGGGAATTTCACAATCCATGATATGTAAGGTTTCCGGTTCGTTTTTATAGGCAAAGCGGAAATTATGGAGCGCAAGGGCAGTCTTTTCCTGCTGCGGTAGAACCGGAGGCAGGAGACGCTCTAACGCAAATGTGCGCAGTCCCATATTAGATCGCTGCTGCTCCGTGAGCTGCTCAAATTCTGCCGCAGAATAATCACGGCTCACCTGCCCCTCTGCCAGGTAAATAAACCGATCCGCCAGACCACGGAGATAATAAAGCCGGTGTTCCGATACAATAATTGTTTTCCCCTGCGACTTCCAGAACGCAAGAATCTTTCTCAAATCAAGGATGGACGCTGCATCCAAATTGGACGAGGGTTCGTCCATAACGAGAACATCCGGTTCCATAATGGATACTCCGGCACAGGCAATTTTTTGTTTCTCTCCACCGGATAAGTGAAAGATATTACGATCCATCAGCTTCT
>ERZ1504205.370-NODE-370-length-9521-cov-3.631523_pt1 | contig 9521 bp, 8 predicted proteins | sample MGYA00574885_ERZ1504205 | MGnify/ENA primary metagenome ERZ1504205 (study PRJEB39906, sample SAMEA3182050) | gut metagenome | biome: human; feature: gut; material: Stool; isolation source: human stools | place: Canada | collected 2012-02-22 ... | reverse complement strand
AGCGAGTCAACAGCCTCCTGAAGCATACGCTTCTCATTGCGGAGGATGACTTCGGGAGCCTTGATTTCGATAAGACGCTTAAGACGATTGTTACGTATGATCACACGACGATAGAGGTCGTTAAGGTCGCTGGTAGCGAAACGGCCACCGTCGAGGGGTACGAGAGGACGGAGTTCGGGCGGAATCACGGGAACCGCCTGAAGAATCATCCATTCGGGCTTATTGCGGTGCTTTGACGCACGGAACGACTCCACAATCTGAAGACGCTTCAACGCCTCGGTCTTACGCTGCTGCGAACCGTCGGTATTGGCACGGTGACGGAGCTCGTAAGAGAGCGAGTCGAGGTCAAGACGAGTGAGCAGGTCATATACTGCCTCGGCACCCATCTTGGCGATGAACTTATTGGGGTCGGTGTCGTCAAGCAACTGATTTTCCTTAGGAAGCTTGTCGAGGATTTCAAAGTATTCCTCCTCGGTGAGAAGGTCGAGTGTCTGAACGTTTTCGGCCTGTCCGGGCTGGATGACCACGTAACGCTCATAGTAAATCACAGCATCGAGCTTCTTTGAGGGAAGACCGAGCAGATAACCGATCTTGTTGGGAAGCGAACGGAAATACCAGATGTGAGCCACGGGAACGACGAGCTTTATGTGACCCATGCGTTCACGGCGCACTTTCTTCTCGGTAACCATGACACCACAACGGTCGCACACAATGCCCTTGTAACGGATGCGCTTATACTTTCCGCAATGACACTCATAGTCCTTTACCGGACCGAATATCTTTTCGCAGAACAGACCGTCACGCTCGGGCTTGTAGGTGCGGTAGTTGATAGTCTCGGGCTTGAGAACTTCACCGCTCGACTTTTCAAGGATTTCCTCGGGCGAAGCAAGTCCGATGGAAATCTTTGAGAAATCGGTTTTTGATTTATTGTCTTTTCTAAAAGCCATATTTTAGTGTTTCCTTTCTTTACTGTGATTAATTATTGCTCTAAGTTGATGCTCAATCCAAGACCGCGAAGCTCGTGGAGAAGCACGTTAAGCGACTCGGGGATTCCGGCCTGAGGCATGGGCTCGCCCTTGACGATAGCCTCATAAGCCTTGCTACGGCCGTTTACATCATCACTCTTGATAGTCAGAATCTCCTGGAGAATGTGGGATGCGCCGAATGCCTCGAGCGCCCAAACTTCCATTTCTCCGAAACGCTGACCACCGAACTGGGCCTTACCTCCAAGAGGCTGCTGCGTGATGAGCGAGTACGGACCGATGCTACGTGCGTGCATCTTGTCCTCAACCATGTGGCCGAGCTTAAGCATGTAGATGACACCTACGGTTGCAGGCTGGTCGAAGCGCTCACCGGTGCCGCCATCGTAAAGATAGGTCTTTCCGTAGCGGGGAAGTCCGGCCTTGTCGGTCCACTCGTTAAGGTCGTCGAGGCTTGCACCGTCGAAAATAGGAGTGGCAAACTTATCGCCGAGAATAGCTCCCGACCAACCGAGAACTGTTTCAAAAATCTGACCGAGGTTCATACGAGAAGGCACACCCAGAGGGTTAAGCACGATATCAACCGGAGTACCGTCGGCAAGGAAGGGCATATCCTCCTGACGCACGATACGCGACACGATACCCTTGTTACCGTGACGACCGGCCATCTTATCACCTACGCTGATCTTACGCTTCTTGGCAACATATACCTTAGCCATCTGCATGATTCCGGAGGGAAGCTCGTCACCGATCGAGATGTCGAATTTCTTACGACGAAGCTCGGCATCGATCTCCTTTGACTTGCGGAGATAGTTCACAATAGTGGCACGAATCATGTCGTTCTTGTGAGCATCGGCAGTCCACTTTGAAAGGTTGACAGTGTCATAGTTTATACCCTTCAGAGCAGCAGGTGTAAACTTGGCACCCTTGGCGATAATATCGGCGCCAAGGAAGTCCTTGACACCTTGCGAGGTCTTGCCTTCGGTGAGCACCATGAGCTTGTTGACGAGAATGTCCATCAGCTCGGCCTGCTTTTCCTCATACTCTTCGTCAAGTTTGGGAAGCTGTGCGTTGGCACTCTTGGTCTTCTTTTTCTTGGCGGCACGAGAGAAGAGGTTGGTGCCGATTACAACACCCTTCAACGAGGGAGTTGCCTTGAGAGAAGCATCCTTCACATCGCCGGCCTTGTCACCGAAGATGGCGCGAAGCAACTTCTCCTCAGGTGTGGGATCGGATTCTCCCTTAGGAGTAATCTTACCTATCATGATGTCACCGGGAGCTACATGGGCGCCGACACGGATAATACCGCGCTCGTCGAGATCCTTGGTAGCGTCTTCGCTGACATTGGGGATATCGCTTGTAAGTTCCTCCATACCGCGCTTGGTTTCACGCACTTCGAGCGAATACTCGTCAACGTGAACCGAGGTGAGGATATCCTCACGAACCACGCGCTCATTGAGCACGATAGCATCCTCGTAGTTGTAACCCTTCCAAGGCATGAAAGCCACCTTCAGGTTGCGGCCGAGAGCAAGTTCACCGTTTTCGGTCGAGTAACCTTCGGTGAGAATCTGGCCCGGAGTCACACGCTGACCCTTCTCGCATATAGGACGAAGGTCGATGGTGGTGCTTTGGTTGGTCTTTCGGAACTTTGGTATGTGGTATTCCTTAACCGAATCCTCGAATGCGACAAAGTCTTCATCCTCGGTGCGGTCATAGCGAATACGTATCACTGTAGCATCAACAAACTCGATGACACCGTCGCCTTCGGCGGTAATCTGAGTACGAGAGTCGCGGATAAGCTGTCCCTCGAGGCCTGTGCCCACGATAGGAGCTTCGGAACGCAACAGAGGCACTGCCTGACGCATCATGTTAGATCCCATCAACGCACGGTTGGCATCGTCATGTTCAAGGAACGGAATGAGCGATGCGGCGATAGAAGCAATCTGAGTGGGCGATACATCCATCAGGTTGACCTCGCTCGGAGCTACGATGGGGAAGTCGGCGTCAAGACGAGCTTTAACGCGCTCACGAACAAACGTGCCATCATCGTTAAGAGGAGCGTTGCCCTGGGCAATCACCTGACCCTCCTCGACTTCGGCAGTCAGATATACGACTTCATCGTTGTTGATGTTGACCTTGGAGTTCTCAACCTTGCGGTAGGGAGTTTCGATAAATCCGAGGTCGTTTATTTTAGCATACACACACAATGACGAGATAAGACCGATGTTGGGTCCTTCAGGCGTTTCGATAGGACAAAGACGGCCATAGTGAGTGTAGTGAACGTCACGAACCTCAAAACCTGCGCGCTCACGCGAAAGACCGCCGGGGCCAAGAGCCGACATACGGCGCTTGTGGGTCATTTCGGCAAGGGGGTTGGTCTGGTCCATGAACTGTGAAAGTGCATTTGTACCGAAGAATGTGTTGATAACCGAAGAGATTGTCTTCGCATTGATAAGATCAATGGGAGTGAAATCCTCGTTGTCACGCACATTCATGCGGATTGTACGCGACATACGAGCAAGTCCCACACCAAACTGGTTGTAGAGCTGCTCGCCTACGGTACGTACGCGACGATTGCTCAAGTGGTCGATGTCGTCGACATCGGTCTTTGAGTTGATAAGCTCGATGAGATACTTTATGATGGCGATTATATCCTCCTTGGTAAGGACCTTCACATCCATCGAAGTACCGAGATTGAGCTTCTTGTTGATGCGGTAACGACCCACTTCGCCGAGGTCATAACGCTTTTCCGAGAAGAAAAGGTTGGTGATTACCTCACGGGCCGACGCATCATCCGGCGGCTCCGCGTTGCGCAGCTGTCGGTAGATATATTGAATAGCCTCCTTTTCGGAGTTACTTGTATCTTTCTGTAGAGTGCTGAAGATTATCGAATAGTCGCTGGTATTGGCGTCTTCCTTGTGGAGGAGTACGGTCTGCGCACCTGCATCAATTATCTCCTGGATATGCTCTTCCTCGAGCACGGTTTCGCGGTCAATCACGACCTGGTTGCGCTCTATCGACACAACCTCGCCGGTGTCTTCGTCAACGAAGTCCTCAACCCATGTCTTCAATACACGGGCAGCCAGCTTGCGTCCGATTGCCTTCTTAAGATTGGTCTTATTGACCTTGATTTCTTCAGCAAGGCCGAAGATTTCGATGATGTCCTTATCGCTTTCAAGACCTATCGCACGCAAGAGAGTTGTAACGGGAAGTTTCTTCTTACGGTCGATGTAAGCGTACATCACGTTGTTGATGTCAGTTGCAAACTCAATCCAAGACCCACGGAACGGGATTATTCGTGCCGAATAGAGCTTAGTGCCGTTGGCATGAGTGCTCTGTCCGAAGAACACACCGGGAGAACGGTGCAACTGCGACACGACAACTCGTTCAGCTCCATTGATTACAAATGTACCTTGCGCCGTCATATAAGGAATCGGCCCAAGGAATACATCCTGTATCTTAGGTTCAAAATCTTCGTGATCGGGGTCAGTACAATATAATTTTAATTTAGCCTTGAGGGGTACACTGTAGGTGAGTCCTCGTTCAAGACACTCCTCGATTGTGTAGCGCGGGGGGTCGATGTAATAGTCGAGAAACTCAAGTACGTAATTATTGCGAGTGTCCACAATCGGGAAATTCTCGGCGAACACCTTATAAAGTCCCTCATTATTTCTTTTTTCAGGAGGAGTGTCGAGCTGAAGGAAATCCTGAAATGACTTCAGCTGAACCTCGAGAAAATCAGGGTAAGGAAGGGGATTCTTTACCGATGCAAAATTGATACGGGGTTTTGTTAATGAAACTGACATTTAAAATAAAAACGTTAAGGGAACTCAAATTAAAATATAACACAAAAAGGTTAAGAATCATTATAAGATATGATTCTTAACCTAATTACCTGAGGTTCAGGCAATATTATTTAAGTTCAACTTCAGCGCCAGCTTCTTCCAACTGCTTCTTCAGACCTTCGGCGTCAGCCTTGGCTAGACCTTCCTTAACTGTGCTGGGAGCACCGTCAACGAGTTCCTTAGCTTCCTTCAAGCCAAGTCCGGTGAGTTCCTTAACAAGCTTAACAACTGCAAGCTTGCTTGCGCCGGCCGACTTAAGGATAACATCGAATGAAGACTTCTCTTCAGCCTCAGCAGCACCACCGGCTGCGGGAGCTGCTACTGCTACAGCTGCAGCTGCGGGCTCGATACCATACTCATCCTTGAGGATAGCCTTGAGTTCACTTACTTCCTTTACGGTCAAATTGACTAATTCTTCAGCAATAGCTTTAATATCTGCCATCGTCTTAAAATTTTAAAAGTTATTGTTTTTTCTATTTATTATTTTTATTGTTTTGTCTATCGAGGCGTCAACCGCGCATTATGCGTTCTTTTCCTCAATAGCATCCAGAAGTCCGTGGATGGTTGTTCCGGCGTCAAGCGCGGAGATAACACCCTGTACAGGGCCTTCGAGCATTGCAACAACATCGGCAATAAGTTCGTTCTTGCTCTTGATGTTTGCAAGTGTATCGAGCTGTTCAGCACCTACGTAAACTGTTTCTTCTACGTAAGCAGCCTTAAAACGGGGGAGTGTAGCATCCTTGTCCTTCTTCAAGACTTCCTTGATGAGCTTTGCGGGAGCATTTCCAACATTCGAGAACATAATCGATGTTGAGCCCTTCAAGCTGGGATAGAGTTCAGAATACGTTTCGGCATTCTCAAGTGATTCGAGCGCCTTGTGAAGAAGCGTATTCTTTACGACGAGAAGCTTAATGTCGGCTTTATTGCAAGCACGGCGGAGATCGCTTGTCTTTTCAGCGTTCAATCCGGCTGTTTCCACGAGATAGAAGCAGCTTTAATTCTTAACCGTGTCAGCAATTTGGGCAATAATAATGTCTTTATCTTCCTTTCTCATTTTGCGTAGTCTTTAAATGTTAAACATCGATTGACTTAGAGTCAACCTTGATGCCGGGACTCATAGTGCTTGAAAGATAAATACTCTTAATATAGGTGCCCTTTGCAGTAGCAGGCTTAAGCTTAATCAAGGTGTTGATGAACTCGCGTGCGTTGTCCTTCATCTGTTCGGGAGTGAAAGAAACTTTTCCGATTGAAGAGTGAACGATACCGTTCTTGTCGACCTTGAAGTCAATCTTACCCTTCTTCACTTCCTCAACAGCCTTTGCTACATCATTGGTAACAGTACCGCTCTTGGGGTTAGGCATCAAGCCACGAGGACCGAGGATGCGGCCGAGAGCACCAATCTTACCCATGATAGCGGGCTGAGTAATGATTACATCAACATCAGTCCAACCACCCTTGATCTTGTCGATATATTCGTCAAGACCTACATAGTCGGCTCCGGCAGCCTTAGCGGCAGTTTCCGCATCGGGGTTGCAAAGCACGAGCACTGTAGTTTTCTTGCCGGTTCCGTGAGGGAGTGTCACCACGCCACGCACCATTTGATTAGCCTTACGAGGGTCTACGCCAAGACGTACATCAATATCAAGCGAAGCATCGAATTTAGTAAAAGTAACTTCCTTTACCTTCTCAGCCGCCTCCGCTAATGTGTAAGCCTTCCCAGCTTCAATCTTCTGTAAAGCCAACTTTTGATTCTTAGTAAGTTTACCCATGTCAATTGAAGTTTATTAGTTATTTTCAGGGAAAGCTCCCTTAACGGTGATACCCATACTTCTGGCTGTACCGGCAACCATACGCATTGCCGATTCTACAGTAAAACAGTTCAAATCGGGCATTTTGTCCTCAGCAATCGCCTTCACCTGATCCCAAGTTATTTCAGCCACCTTCTTACGATTGGGTTCGGCCGAACCACTCTTGACCTTAGATGCCTCAAGGAGCTGAATAGCTACCGGAGGAGTCTTAACAATGAAGTCAAAGCTCTTGTCGGTGTAGTAAGTAATTACAACCGGAAGCACCTTGCCTGCCTTGTCCTGGGTGCGGGCGTTGAATTGCTTGCAAAATTCCATGATGTTGATGCCCTTAGAACCCAAAGCGGGACCTACTGGGGGCGATGGATTTGCTGCTCCACCTTTAATCTGCAATTTGATTTGTCCAGCAATTTCTTTAGCCATTTCTTAATACAAATTTTGTTGGGTTAAACGTGCGAATTTTGGTCAAAAAGCTCGTAACCGCTATTTGGCCAATTCTCGCTCTACTTGCGATGCCTCCAATTCCAAGGGAGTACTGCGACCGAATATTTTGACTTCGACCTTTAGCTTGCGCTTCTCGGCATCTAAATCTACGATTTCGCCATTGAAGCCGCTGAACGGGCCGAAAGTCACTTTGACATGCTCGCCGACCATGAAGTCGTTGAAACCGTCATCGTTCAAGTCGTTGATCTCATCGGCGGCACCAAGCATTCTCATCACCTCGCTGTGACGAAGGGGTTCGGGCTGAGAGCCCTTTCCGCGTCCGCCGAGGAAATCGATTACATTGGTGGTGTTGCGCAATTCGTGCATCACCTCGCCTTGAAGATCAGCCTCCACAAACACATAACCGGAATAAAGATTGCGTTCCTTCACAACCCTTTTTCCATTACGTGTAGTCACTACTTTTTCGGTGGGAATCAACACTTGCGATACGTAGTTGCCCAAGTCAGTGTTCTTGATTGCAGCATCAAGAAGCTCCTTGACTTTAGCCTCCTTTCCTGATATTGCGCGAAGCACATACCATTCTTTTTTTCTCTCAGCCATAGGTACTACTACGTTTTAAGCGTTAAAGTCCGTAAATGAAGTGCATTAAATGGTCAACTATCTGATCCATTACGAGTATTATCAATGCAATAATGACGGAAGCTATCAGCACGACAACACTGCTCTTGATTAGCTGACTCTTTGTAGGCCAAGAAGTCCTATATCGAAGTTCGGTATAAGACTCCTGTATATCGGTAAGTAGTTTTAATTTCTTCATTTTTTCTGTCTTTGCACAGGACGAGAGGCTCGAACTCCCGACACCCGGTTTTGGAGACCGGTGCTCTACCGACTGAGCTAGTCCTGTATATATCGGTTCTCGCTTTTACACGAGAACCGATTTTGTATTTCCTAAATTAGTCGAGGATTTCAGTGATCTGACCTGAACCTACGGTGCGGCCACCTTCGCGGATTGCGAAACGAAGACCGAGGTCGCAAGCTACCGGGTTGATGAGCTCAACGTTGATAGTTACGTGGTCACCGGGCATTACCATTTCTACACCTTCGGGAAGAGTGATCTCACCGGTTACATCGAGTGTACGGATGTAGAACTGAGGACGATAGTGGTTATGGAACGGAGTGTGACGGCCACCTTCCTCTTTCTTCAGGATATAAACCTGAGCCTTGAACTTGCTGTGGGGCTTAACAACTCCCGGGTGGCAGATTACCATACCACGCTTGATATCCTTCTTGTCGATACCACGGAGAAGAAGACCTACGTTGTCACCGGCTTCACCCTGATCGAGGAGCTTGCGGAACATCTCAACACCGGTAACAACCGACTTGAGGTCAGCACCAAGACCCATAATCTGAACTTCGTCACCTACCTTAACAACACCAGTTTCGATACGACCGGTAGCCACTGTACCACGGCCGGTGATTGAGAACACGTCCTCAACAGGCATCAAGAAAGGCTTATCGATGTCACGGGGAGGCAGCGGAATCCATTCGTCAACAGCAGCCATAAGCTCCATAACCTTTTCTACCCACTGGGGCTCACCGTTAAGAGCACCAAGAGCAGAACCACGGATGATAGGAGTATTGTCACCGTCATATTCGTAAGACGAAAGAAGGTCACGCATTTCCATCTCAACGAGGTCAAACATCTCTTCGTCGTCAACCATATCGCACTTGTTAAGGAATACTACGATACGAGGAACGTTCACCTGACGAGCGAGCAGGATGTGCTCACGAGTCTGGGGCATAGGACCGTCAGTTGCAGCAACTACGATGATAGCACCGTCCATCTGAGCAGCACCGGTAACCATGTTCTTTACATAGTCGGCGTGTCCCGGGCAGTCAACGTGAGCATAGTGACGATTCTCAGTTTCATACTCAACGTGCGAAGTGTTGATTGTGATACCACGCTCCTTTTCCTCGGGGGCGTTGTCGATCTGGTCGAATGACTTGACTTCGGAAAGACCCTTTTCAGCGAGCACCTTAGTGATAGCTGCGGTCAGAGTAGTCTTACCGTGGTCAACGTGACCGATTGTACCGATGTTAACATGCGGTTTGGTTCTTTCGAATTTTTCTTTAGCCATAACTTTTGTTATTTTTGTGTTGAATAATATTTCTTTCAATAAAGCTGCCGCGAAAGCGCATACGCATCCGAGGCTGCCGATTTATCGTTTGAGCCGATGGCGGGATTTGAACCCGCGACCTCTTCCTTACCAAGGAAGTGCTCTACCCCTGAGCTACATTGGCAAAATGTCTTTAGAGCGGAAGACGAGGCTCAAACTCGCGACCCTCAGCTTGGAAGGCTGATGCTCTATCAACTGAGCTACTTCCGCATTGTGTGGGCGAAGATGGATTCGAACCACCGAAGGCATAAGCCAGCAGATTTACAGTCT
>ERZ1504205.345-NODE-345-length-10052-cov-3.974092_pt1 | contig 10052 bp, 8 predicted proteins | sample MGYA00574885_ERZ1504205 | MGnify/ENA primary metagenome ERZ1504205 (study PRJEB39906, sample SAMEA3182050) | gut metagenome | biome: human; feature: gut; material: Stool; isolation source: human stools | place: Canada | collected 2012-02-22 ... | reverse complement strand
GCAGGATTACGACCGCCAGCTCCGCCAGCCGCGTCATGCCCGCGCACATCGCGGGCGTATAGGTCTTGTAGATCTTGCCGTGGTCGCCCATCACGGGATCGCAGATAAAGATCGTCGAGCGGTCGCGGCGGAAGGTACGTACAAAGTCCGCCGCAAGGTCCATCTGCGCCTCGCTGCCCATGAAGCCGGTGTAAACGGCGTCGAAGTGGATGCCGAGCTCCGCCCAGTGCGCGGCGGTCTTGGGCAGCTCGTCGGTCATATCCAGAAAGGTATAGCCCGTGAAGCCGCCGGTGTGCGTGGAGAGATAGGCGGTCGGCAGCGGGCAGCACTGCACGCCCATCGCGCTGAGCACAGGGATGGCGACGGTCAGCGAGCAGCGGCCGAAGCCGGACATATCGTGGATGGCAGCAACTCTCGGCGTAGGCATAAAAACGGCTCCTTCCTTTTTGCTGCTCCTATTATATCGCACCGCGGGCGCATTGCAAGGAAAAATCCGCGGATAGCGCGCCCGCGCCGCGCATAGGCTGGTGCGAGGTGATCTTTTATGGATATTCATGTGGTGCGCGCAGGCGAGACCGTTTCGTCGGTCGCCGCGCGGTACGGTGTGCCGGCGGGCATTCTCGCCGGCGTCAATGGCGTCGCGCCGGACGCTCCGCTCGCCGTCGGGCAGACGCTTGTGGTCCGCCATCCGCGCGAGCTGCACACGGTCGCGAGCGGAGAGAGCGTCTATTCCATCGCCCTGCACTACGGTCTGAGCGTGCGGACGCTCTATCAGTATAATCCCGCCCTCGGCGGGCGCAGCGCCCTCTACCCCGGGCAGACGCTCGTCATCGCCTACGACGACACGCCCACGCGCACACTCGCCGTCAACGCCTACAGCTATCCCTTCATCCGCGGCGGCCTGCTCGACGCCGCGCTGCCCTATCTCACCTACCTCACGCCCTTTACCTACGGCATCAACGCCGACGGCACGCTGCTGCCGCTCGCGGACGAATGGCTGCTCGCCGCCGCCGGACAGTACCGCACGGCCGCGCTCATGCACCTCTCCACGCTCACGGAGGAGGGCCGCTTCGACAACGCCCGCTCCACGCTCATCTTGGAGGACGCGGACGCGCAGGACGCTCTGGTGCAGAGCATCCTCGAGACCGTGCAGGCCCGGCATTACTTCGGACTGGACGTGGATTTTGAATATGTGCTGCCCGAGCAGCGCGAGGCCTACGCCGCCTTCATCACGCGGCTGCGCGAAGCGCTCAATCCGCTCGGCTGTCCGGTCGTCGTCGCGCTCGCACCGAAAACGAGCGCCGCGCAGCGTGGACTGCTCTACGAGGCGCACGACTACGCGCTCCTCGGCGCGGCAGCCAACGCGGTGTTTCTGATGACCTATGAGTGGGGCTATACCTACGGACCGCCGATGGCGGTCGCACCGCTCACTCAGGTGCGCGCCGTGCTGGACTATGCCCTGACCGCCGTCGCGCCGGAAAAGATCTTCATGGGCATCCCGCTCTACGGCTACGACTGGCCCCTGCCCTTCGTATCCGGCGAGACGCGGGCCGAATCCCTCTCGCCGATGCAGGCGGTCGAGCGCGCTCTGCGCCACGACATTGCCATTCAATACGACGCGGCCGCGCAGGCCCCCTATTACCACTACACCGACCGCGGCGGGCGAGAGCACGCCGTCTGGTTCGAGGATGCGCGCAGCATCGAGGCCAAGCTCCGCCTCGCGGACGAATACCATTTGCAGGGCGTGGGGTACTGGAATCTTACGCGTCCCTTTCCTCAGAACTGGGCGGTGCTCGCCTCGCTCTTTGATATCGAGACGCTTCTCTAAGCGCGCGCCCCGATGGCCTTTGCCACCACGTTTACCACATCCTGCACCGTCTCGTCGAAAAGGTGCGTGTAGACCTCGCTCGTGATGCTCGTCGAGCTGTGGCCGAGCGCCTTGGAGATGGTGAACATCGGCACGCTGCGGCTGTTGGCAACGCTCGCAAAGCTGTGGCGCAGGCCGTGGAGCGAGATGGACGGCAGGGCATTCTCCTCAACGAAGACCGCGATGCGCCGTCCGAGGCCGTTCGGGTCCCACGGCTTTCCCTGCTCCGTGACGGCCACATAACCCTCGGGATTGAAGCCTGCGCCCCGCTCGCGCTGCCCGCGCTCCCATTCGTCGTGCAGCCGCGTGAGCAGCTCCTCCAGATCGCTCACCCCATCGTAGCACAGCCGCCGCACGGAGGAATAGGACTTGGGCTTTTTCTCAATGAACGTCCCGCCCACGGAGGTTCGCACCTCGCGGACGGTGACAATCTTCGCGTCCAGATCCACACAGCGCCATTTGAGTCCGCAGATCTCGCTGCGCCGCAGCCCCAGATAGCCCGCCAGCTTGACGGCGGGCTCGATCTCCGTGCCCGCGCAGCGGCAAAACAGCTCGCGCAGCTGCGCGGGATCGTAGTAGCGGTGGCTTGGCAGCACCTTGGCCGGCGGTGTGACATAGCGCGTCACGTTTTCCCGCAGCAGCCCCTGCCGGACGGCGGCCTCCAGCGCCGTGTGCAGCAGCACATGGTGCTTGCGCACGGTGTTGTGGGAGAGTCCCTTTTCCAGCAGCTCCGCGTAGTACCGCTGCAGCTGCGCCGGCTGCAGCTCCGGCAGCTTCACCTCGCCCAGCGCGGGCACAAGGTGGAGTCGGATGATGTTCTCGTAGCCGTGGACGGTGGTCTTTTCGCGGTTCGGGCAGATAAAATCCCGCAGCCAGACCTCCAGCCAGTCGGCGAGAATGACCTCGCCGCCGTGGCGCGTGCGCTTGAGCGCGCGCAGGCGCAGAAATTCCGTCAGGGTGCTCTCGGCATCGTCGAGACAGCGGAAGGTGCGCACGCAGCGGTCGCGCGAGCCGTCGGGCCGCATCCCATAGTGCATCGTGACGTAGTAAAGGTCCTTTTGATCGTCGTAGGCAAGATTTCGTTTGATGGATTTTCGCATATTCGTTCGCCCTCCTTTTGGAATGGAGGCAGTATATCACCGATCGAGCGCAATGAAAAACGGCGGCGCAGAAAGCGCCGCCGTTTTTAGACGATTCTTCGGTTTTGCTCAGCTTCTCTTCGCCGCCTCGATGACGTGGCTCGCGAGGATGGCCGTCGTCACCGCGCCGACGCCGCCGGGCACGGGCGTGATGGCCTCCACGATCGGCTCCACCTCGGCGAAGCGGGTATCGCCGCAGAGATTGCCGTCCGCGCCGACGTGGATGCCCACGTCCAGCACGATCTGGCCCGCGCGGACGCTCTCCGCGCCGACCATGCCGGCCTTACCGGCGGCGACGACGAGAATATCCGCCTCGCGGCAGATGGCGGGCAGATTTTCGCTGCGGCTGTGGCAGATGGTCACAGTCGCGTGCTCGGCGAGCAGCAGCAGGGAGACCGGCTTGCCGATGACGAGGCTGCGGCCGATCACGACCACGCGCTTGCCCTTGATGGGCACGTTATAATGCTTGAGCAGCGCCACGCAGGCCGCGGCGGTGCAGGGCGGATAGCCGCCGTCGGTGCCGGCGTAGACCGCGGCGAGCGAGCCATCGGTGATGCCGTCCATATCCTTCCTCGGGTCGAGTGCGCGGCGGGCGGTCTCGTCGTCGAGGTGCTTGGGCAGCGGGCGGAACATCAGAACGCCGTGAACGCGCTCGTCCTCGTTGAGCGAACGGATGTTGTCCATCAGCTCCTGCTGGCCCGCGTCCTCGGGCAGCACGACCTGACGGACCGTGATGCCGACCTTCTCGCAGCGCTTGAGCGCGCCGCGCTCATAGGACAGATCGTCCTCGCGCGCACCCACGCGCAGAATGGCAAGGCAGGGCTCCGTGCCGTTTTTCTTCAGCCCCTCCGCCTGCTCGCGCAGCTGTTCGGTCAACGCCCTGGCGGCGTCGGCCCCCTTGAGTAACATCGCCATGATGGTTTCCTCCTCATGCCGGCGCGGTGCGCCGTGATCTCAACGTTAGGATAACAAACAAAATTTTCGCTGTCAATTTCTTTTGCAAACCGTTTGCGCCGGAAGGATTTCCTTTCTTCGCCGCCTTGCTATTTCCGCCGCTTTCTGCTACCATAAGGGGGATGAAATTTTATCTGACCGGAGGGATATCCCATGTCCGTCATCGAAGAAAAGAAGGTTCTGCGCACTTACATCCGCCAGACCGAGCGCACGCTCGACCCCTCCTACAAGGCTGAGAGCTCGGAGGCCATCTGCCGCTGCGTCCTCGCGCTGGAGGAATACCGGGCCGCAGGGACCGTGTTCGCCTTTGCCGGCACCGTCCATGAGATCGACACCTCGCTGCTGCTGAAGGAGACTCTTGCCGCAGGCAAGACGCTCGTCCTGCCCCGCTGCGCCGAGGGCCACGCGCTCGACCTGTGCGTGGTCACGTCGATGGACGAGCTCGTGCCGGGGATGTACGGCATTTTAGAGCCGAAGGCGGACTGCGCGCTCGTCACGCCCGCCGACATCGACTTTGCCGTGGTGCCCTGCCTGTCGTTCGACCGCAGGGGCCGCCGGCTCGGACAGGGCGGCGGCTACTATGACCGTCTGCTGCCGCAGCTCGCCTGCCCGACCTGCCTCATCTGCCGCGAGCGGCTGATGAGCGAGGCCGTTCCCACCGAGGAGCATGACCGCCGCTGCACGCTCTACGTCACGGAGCGCGGCGTCATGGAGCCGGAGACGTAAGACCATGCTGGACTGGCTCATTCGCGGTGCGCAGGTGCTCGACGGCACCGGCGCGGACGCTTTTCCCGCCGACGTTGGCATCAAGGACGGAACCATTGCCGCGGTCGGTCGTCTGACCGACGTCGATGCCGCGCACGTTCTTGACGCGCAAGGCCGCACGCTGACGCCCGGCTTTCTGGACATCCACCGCCACACCGACGCGGCGCTGTTCCGCCCCAATTTTGGACGTGCCGAGCTGGCGCAGGGTCTGACCACGCTCGTCGGCGGCAACTGCGGGATGTCGCTCGCGCCGCTCGCCGGGGCGCACGCTCCCGCCGTGCGCTCGTATCTCGCGCCCATCACCGGCGCGTTTGGGGACGAGCTGTGCTTCGCGTCCCTTGCGGACTATTTTGCCGCAGCGGAGCGAACGCCGCAAATCGTGAACAACGCCATGCTCGCGGGCATGGGGACGCTCCGCGCCCTCGTCGCGGGCTTCGACGACGCGCCGCTGACGGACGGGCAGTACAGGGAGCTGCACCGCCTTGTGGAGCGCTCACTCGCCGACGGCGCGGTGGGCGTATCCCTCGGTCTCGGCTACGCGCCCGAGTGCTTTTACTCGACCGAGGGGCTGATCCGCGCGCTTGAGCCGCTGCGCGGCGGGAGGCTGCCCGTCACCGTTCACATGCGGCAGGAGGGCGACGGCGTGGTGGACGCGCTGCGCGAGATGCTGACCGTCGCCCGGGAGCTGCGCTGCCCTGTGGAGATCTCGCACCTCAAGGGCATCGGGCGTGCCAACTGGGGCCGCGCCGTGCCGGAGATGCTCCGGCTTCTTGAAAACGCCCGCGCGGAGGGGCTGGACGTCGCCTGCGACGTGTATCCCTATTCCGCCGGCTCGACGCAGCTCATTCACGTTCTGCCGCCGGAATTTCAGAAGGGCGGGCTGGACGCGCTGACCGCCGCGCTGCGCGATCCGGGCTCCCGCGCCGCCATGCGCGGGCGCATGGAGACGGGCAGCGACTTTGAAAACATCACGCACCTCGTCGGCTTTGAGAACGTCGTTCCGATCTCGCTGCACACAGAGGAGTATAAGCCGTTTGAGGGCAAGTCTCTCGCGGAGATCGCGGACATGCTCGGCAAGGACCCCTATGACGCGCTCTTCGACCTGCTCGCCGCCGAGCGCTGCGAGGCGGGCATGATCGACTTCATCGCCGCGGAGGAGGACATCGAGGCCATCCTGCGCGCGCCGTTCTCCGTGCCCATTTCCGACGCGACCTATCCCGTCGAGGGGCTGTGCCACCCGCGCGTGTACGGCAGCGCGGCGCGCTTTCTCGCGCACTATGTCCGCGAGCGCGGCATCCTCACGCTGCCGCAGGCTGTGCACAAGCTCACGATGCAGTCCGCCGACCGGCTCGGTCTTTCCCGCAAGGGACGCATCGCCGTCGGCGCGGACGCCGACCTGTGCCTGTTCTCGCCGGAAAATATTCGGGAGAACGGCGCCTACACCGCTCCGCGGCAGCTTGCCTCGGGCATGGACGCCGTGTTCGTCGCGGGCGTACCGGAGATCATGGACGGGCAGTTTACCGGCGAGACACGGGGGCGCGTGCTGCGGGCACACTAACGAACGCTTCATTTTTTCGGAGGAAGCTATGACAAAACGTATGTTGACAGCCGTTCTGACTGTGGCGCTCACGCTGTCCCTCACCGCCTGCGGCGGGAGAACGCGGCAGGAAATGGGCGAGACACGCACGGTCTACACGATGGACACGGTGATGAATCTGACCGCCTACGGCGAAAACGCCTCCGCCGCGCTCGACGCGGCGGAGGAAACGCTGCGCACGCTCGACGCGAAGCTCGACCGCCACGACGAGACAAGCACGGTAAGCGCGCTCAACCGCGACGGCACGGTCGAGGACGCGGAGCTTGCCCAACTCACGGACATTGCGCAGACCATCGGTGCACTGAGCGGCGGGGCGTTCGATCCCACCGTCGCGCCCGTGATGGACGCATGGGACTTCACCGGCGATGCGCCGCGCGTGCCGTCGGACGAGGAGCTGTCCGCGCTGCTCGCGCACGTCGGTTCGGAAAAGCTGTCGGTGGACGGCAATACGATCGCCCTCTCGGACGGTGCGCAGCTCGACCTCGGCGGCATCGCCAAGGGCTATGCGGGCGACGCGGTGCGCACCGTCCTCGCAGAGCTCAACGTAACGAGCGCGGTCATCGACCTCGGCGGCGACGTCGGGCTGCTCGGCGCGAAGCCGGACGGCAACGACTGGCGCGTCGCGGTCAAGGACCCCGCCGACCCATCGAAATTTCTCGGCGTGCTGACGGCGGCGGACACCTTCGTGGTGACCTCCGGCATCTATGAGCGCGGCTTTGAGGAAAACGGCGTGCGCTACCACCACATCATCGACCCCAAGACCGGGAAGCCTGCCGAGAGCGGGCTGGTAAGCGTGACGGTCGTGTGCGGCGACGGCGCGTGGGCCGACGCGCTCTCCACCGCCTGCTTTGTGCTCGGCGAGGCGGGAAGCCTTGCGCTGCGCGATACGCTCGCGGCGGAGAAAAATCTGCGCATCGAGCTGATCCTTGTGACCGATGACGGTCATGTGCGCTATACTGCGGGACTGGCGGAACGCTTTGAGCCGAGCGAGGAGGGAACCTATGTCTACGAAGCCATCATCGCCTGAGCTGCGCCCCAACCGCTATGACGCGCTCGTGGTGCTCGTCGTGCTGGCGCTCGCCGCGGCGCTGGCGGTCAGACCGTTTCTCGCCGCCCGCGCGCCGCAGAGCGGTGCGCTGACGGTCGTGGTCTCCGCCGACGGACAGGAGCTCGACCGGCTCCCGCTCGCGCAGTTCGGCACGCATAACTATGCGAACAACGGCTACACGCTGACGGTCACGGCGACGGGCGGCGTGGTGTCGGTCACGCAGAGCGACTGCCCGGGGCAGGACTGCGTCCACTCCGGCGCGGTCTCCCGCGCGGGGCAGAGCATCGTGTGCCTGCCCGCGCGCATCGTGGTGGAGCTGGTCGGCGCCGCCGACGGCTACGACCTCGTGACGGGTTAGGAGGCGCGGCATGAGGTTCTCAACGAAAGCTATCACGACCTGCGCCGTGCTTGCCGCGCTGGCGCTCGCGCTCTCCTATCTGGAGTCCTTTTTCCCTCCGCTGCTGCCGCTGCCCGGCGTAAAGCTCGGGCTTGCGAACATCGTGACGGTCTACGCGCTCTATGCCCTCGGCGCATCGAGCGCGCTCGCCATCCTTGTGGTGCGCTGTCTGCTCGGCTCCCTCTTTGCGGGCAATGCCTCGGCGCTCCTTTTCTCTCTGCTCGGGGGACTTGCCGCCATGCTGGTGATGATCGCGCTGCACGCTCTGCCGCGGCTCTCGGTCTACGGCGTGTCCGTCGGCGGCGCGGCGGCGCACAACTGCGGACAGGTCGCCGCCGCGATGCTCACGCTCGGCTCGGCCGCGCCGCTCGCCTATCTGCCGTTCCTGCTGGTCGTGTCGGTGTTCACCGGCGCGCTGACCGGCTTTGTCGCCGCGCTGCTGTTCCGCGCCATGCGCCACGCGCGGGCGAAATGAAGTGTAAAAATCAAACGCTCCGACGAAGGTCGGAGCGTTTGGCTTTTTATTCGGGGACTGCTTTTTACAGATCGTGCACGCGCAGGGCGCGGATGGCGTTGAGCACCGCAAGGACCATCACGCCGACGTCGGCGAAAATGCCCATCCACATATTGGCGAAGCCGAGGGCGACGAGCAGCAGGCACAGCAGCTTCACGCCGAGGGAAAAGACGATGTTCTCATGCACGATGCGGATGCACTTGCGGGAGATCTTGATGGCCTTGGCGATCTTCATCGGATCGTCGTCCATCAGCACCACGTCGGCGGCCTCGATAGCCGCGTCGCTGCCCATCGCGCCCATGGCGATGCCGATGTCCGCGCGGGAGAGCACGGGCGCGTCGTTGATGCCGTCGCCGACGAAGGCGAGCTTCGCGCCCTCCGGCTCGGCCTTGAGCAGTTCCTCGACCCGCGCGACCTTATCGGCGGGCAGCAGCTCCGCGCGGACCTCATCCACCCCGAGGTCACGCGCCACATAGTCCGCGACCTTCTGAATGTCGCCGGTGAGCATGACGGTCTTGGTGACGCCCGCCGCCTTGAGCGCGGCGATGGCGTCGCGGGAATGGGGCTTTTCCACATCGGAGATGACGATGTGGCCCGCGTACTCGCCGTTCACCGCGATATGGACGATGGTGCCGACGCTGTGGCACTCGTGCCACGCGACGCCCAGCTCCTCCATGAGCTTGCCGTTTCCGGCGGCGACGGTCACGCCGTCCACCACCGCGGTCACACCGCGGCCGCTGTGCTCCTGAATGTCCGTGACGCGGGAGCGGTCCAGCGCACCGCCGGCAGCCTTTTGCAGGCTCTTGCTGATGGGGTGCGAGGACGCGCACTCGGCAAGCGCCGCGTATTCGAGCAGCTTTTCCTGCGCCATCGGGCTGTGATGCACGGCGCTGACCTCAAACACGCCCTGCGTGAGCGTGCCGGTCTTGTCGAATACGACGGTCTTGGTCCGGGAGAGGGCCTCGAGGTAGTTGGAGCCCTTGATGAGCACGCCCTCCTTGCCCGCGCCGCCGAGACCGGCGAAGAAGCTGAGCGGGATACTGATGACGAGCGCGCAGGGGCAGGAGATGACGAGGAAGGTCAGCGCACGGTAGACCCAGGTGCCCCAGTCCGCGTCCGCGCCGGAGACGGTCAGCGCCAGCGGCGGCAGAATGGCGAGCGCGAGCGCGCTGTAGCACACGGCGGGGGTGTAGACCTTGGCAAAGCGGGAAATGAAGCTCTCGGAGCGGGACTTGTGACTGCTGGAATTTTCCATCAGCTCCAGAATTTTGGAAACCGTGGATTCGCCGAACGCCTTCGTTGTGCGGACCTTCAGAACGCCCGTCATGTTGATGCAGCCGCTGATGATCTCGTCGCCCGCGCTCACATCGCGCGGCAGGCTCTCGCCGGTCAGCGCGGCGGTGTTGAGCGTGGAGACGCCGTCCTCGACCACGCCGTCGATGGGCACCTTTTCGCCCGGCTGGACGGTGATGACCGTGCCGACGGCGACGTCGTCGGGGTCGACCTGCTCGAGCTTACCGTCGCGCTCGATGTTCGCGTAGTCGGGGCGGATGTCCATGAGCGCGGTGATGCTGCGACGGGACTTTCCGACCGCGTAGCTCTGGAACAGCTCGCCGATCTGATAAAAGAGCATGACGGCGACCGCCTCGGAATAGTCGCCGCTCCTTTCATAGAGTGCCAGCGCGATGGCACCGACGGTCGCGACCGCCATGAGAAAATTTTCGTCGAACACCTGCCGGTTGCAGATGCCCTTCCACGCCTTGCGCAGGAT
>ERZ1504205.336-NODE-336-length-10196-cov-3.570259_pt1 | contig 10196 bp, 8 predicted proteins | sample MGYA00574885_ERZ1504205 | MGnify/ENA primary metagenome ERZ1504205 (study PRJEB39906, sample SAMEA3182050) | gut metagenome | biome: human; feature: gut; material: Stool; isolation source: human stools | place: Canada | collected 2012-02-22 ... | reverse complement strand
CTCTTCTTCACCCCCAACGAGGACCTGCAGGACAAGCGCATCACCGACTTCTTCAACGACGAGGTGTTCAATTCCAACTTCTGGCTCTACTGGCGCACGATGTTCGCCTTTGAGAACTGGCACAGCGCGCTGGAGATGAAGCTCTATATCCAGCGCTATATCCACCACATCGGCGGACTGCCCGACTTCACGGCGCTGCGCTTCACGAAGTACAACCAGTATGAGTCCATGATCCTGCCGATGGTCAAGTACCTCGAGGGCTTCGGCGTGCAGTTCCACTTCGGCGTGCAGGTGACGAACGTGGAGTTCGACTGCAAGAGCGACCGCAAGGTCGCCAAGCGCATCGACATTCTTGAAAACGGCACGGCGAGCGCCATCGACCTCACCGAGAACGACCTTGTGTTCATCACCAACGGCGGCTGTGTGGAAAATTCCTCGATGGGCAGCCAGAACACCCCCGCGCCCTACAACACCGAGATCAAGGAGGGCGGCGGCTGGGATATGTGGCGCAAGATCGCCGCGCAGGACCCCGCCTTCGGCCACCCCGACAAGTTCTGCTACGATCCCGAGCAGACCAACTGGATGAGCGCCACCGTCGAAACGCTCGACCAGCGTATCATCCCCTATATCACCAAGATCTGCAAGCGCGACCCGTTCTCCGGCAAGGTCGTCACCGGCGGCATCGTGACCGTGAAGGATTCCAGCTGGCTCATGAGCTGGACCATCAACCGCCAGCCGCAGTTCCGCTCTCAGCCCAAGGATCACTGCCTCGTGTGGGTCTACTCCCTCTTCACCGACAAGCCCGGCGACTTCGTCAAGAAGCCCATGCGTGAGTGCACCGGCAAGGAGATCTGCATGGAGTGGCTCTACCACCTCGGTGTGCCTGTCGAGCAGATCGAGGATATGGCGGAGAACAGCGCCAACACCGTGCCGGTCATGATGCCGTATATCGACGCCTTCTTCATGCCGCGCGCCTACGGCGACCGTCCGAAGGTCGTGCCCGACGGAGCCGTGAACTTCGCCTTCCTCGGCCAGTTTGCCGAGACCCCGCGCGACACCATTTTCACCACCGAGTATTCCATGCGCACGGGCATGGAGGCCGTCTACACCCTGCTGAACATCGACCGCGGCGTACCCGAGGTCTGGGGCAGCGTGTACGACGTGCGCGACCTGCTCGACGCGACCGTGAAGCTGCGCGACGGCAAGAAGCCCATCGACATGGAGCTGAACCTCGTGGAAAAAATGGCGCTCAAGAAGGTGCTCGGCAAGATCGAGGGCACCGACATCGAAAAGCTCCTTAAAGAGTACCACGTCATCTGACATCGTTTCCACGCGAGCTTCTCATAATGAAAGCGAGACGCGGAGCCTCAAGCAGGGCTCCGCGTCTCGCTGTTTTCTTTTGTTATCTCCGTCCCGCAAGGCAGCAGAGCAGGAACACGAGCAGGTTGCAGAGCACCACGCTCGCGCCGACCGGCGTGGAGAGGAGGTAAGAGGCGATCAGCCCCGTGCAGAAGCACACCACGCTCAGCGCGCCCGCGCACACGACCACCGCGCGGAAGCTCTTGAAAATGCGCATGGCCGAGAGCGCGGGGAAGATAATGAGGCTGGAGATGAGCATGGCGCCCATCATGCGCATTCCGAGCACGACCGTCAGCGCCGTGAGCAGCGCGAGGAGCGAATGGTAGGTGCCCACCTTCACGCCCGTCGCGCGGGAAAAGCTCTCGTCGAACGTGACGGCAAAGAGCCGGTGATAGAAGAGGATAAAGAGCGCCAGCACGGCAGCCGCCAGCGTCACCGAGAGCGCCACGTCGCCGCGCGACATGGCGAGGATGCTGCCGAACATATAGCTGTCCACATCCGTGGTCATGCCCGTGGTGAGACTCGTGACCACGATGCCGATGGCGAGCGCCGAGGCCGAGAGCACCGCGATGGCGGCGTCCGCCCCGATGCGGCTATGCTCCGCGATGCGCAGCAGCAGGAAGGCCGAAGCCACCACGACCGGCACGGAGAACGCCAGCGGCGCGAAGCCGCAGGCGACCGCGACGGCCAGCGCGCCGAAGCTGACGTGGGAAAGGCCGTCGCCGATCATGGAATAGCGCTTCAAAACGAGCGGCACGCCGAGCAGCGCCGCGCAGAGCGAGACGAGGATGCCCACGGCGAAGGCCCGCAGGATAAAGGGATAGGTGAACATTTCCAGCAGCAGACTCACAATGCACCTCCAAACCGCTTGCCGGCGGGGGAGGCAAGATACTCCGCCACCGTGCCGAAAAACCAGCCGTCGCGCCCGATGTGCAGAATCGTGTGCGCCTCGCGCAGCGCGCCTCGCATATCGTGCGTGACCATGATGACTGCCATCTTCTCTTTTTCGTTGAGGTAGCGCAGGGTCTTATAGAGATCCTGCGTGGCGGCGGGGTCGAGACCCGTGACCGGCTCGTCCAAAATGAGCAGGCGGTCCGCCGCGCACAGGGCGCGCGCGAGCAGCACGCGCTGCTGCTGTCCGCCGGAAAGCTCGCGGTAGCAGCGGTTCTGCAGCTCCAGCACGCCGAGCTTGCCCATGTTCATCAGCGCCGCGCTCTTCTCCGCGACGGAGTAGAAAAAGTGCAGCCCGCGCTTGTTGGCAAAGCCCGAGAGCACGACCTCGCTCACCGTAGCGGGAAAATCGCGCTGCGCGCTCGTCTGCTGCGGAAGGTAGCCGATGGCGCCCGCGCGCTGCGCGGGGCAGTCGATCGTGCCGGCGAGCGGAGGAAGCAGCCCGAGCAGGCTTTTCATCAGCGTCGACTTGCCGCTGCCGTTCTCGCCCACCACGCAGAGGTAATCCCCCGCGCGGACAGTAAACGTCAGATGCTCGAGCAGCGCGCGGTGCTCGTAGCCGAGGCTTGCGTCACGGCACGCAAGCAGAATATCCCGGTCCATCATAGCAAGCCTCCTTTCAAAGCCTCGTAATTTCGCTGCATCAGCGTCAAATAGGTCTCGCCCGCGTCGAAGTCCGTGCGCGAGACGGTCTGCATCGACCACAGCCGTCCGATGCGCGCGCCGGTGCATTCGCTCACCGCCTCCGCGACCTTCTGGCTGCTCAGGTCGATGGTGTAGACGACCGGAATGTGCTCGTCGTTCACCTTGTCGATGAGGTACTTGAGCGTGGCGAGGCTCGGCTCGGTATCGCCCGAGCAGCCGTGGAACGCCGCGCGGTAATGGAGGTCGTATTCCTCACAGAAGTACAAAAACGGGAAGCGGTCGGCAAAGATCAGCAGATCGCGCACGGCGTTCGCGCGCAGGGCGCGGAGGTCCGCGTCGAGAGCTTCAAGCTGCGCGCAGTAGTCCTCGCAGTTCGCGCGGTAGAGATCCGCGTTTTCCGCGTCCGCCGCGCAGAGCGCGTCGGCGACGGCGCGGCAGAGCCTGATGGCGTTTTTCGGCGACGTCCAGATGTGCTCGTCGTACTCGACCTCGTCGCTGTCGTCATGGTCATGCTCCGCATGGTCGTGAAGCTCGTGGTCGTGGTCATGGTCATGGTCATGCGCGTGGTCGTGGCTGTCCGCGCCCTGCATCCCCTCGGAGAATTCCTCCTCGCGGGCATCGACAAAGTCCATCATGCGCAGCACCGTGCCGATGTCCCCGCCCACGGCGTCGAGCATATCGTCCGCCCAGACCTCGCCCTCGCCGCCGTTGTAGATGAAAACATCGGCGCGCGAGATGGTCACGGCGTCGAGCGGGGTCGGCTCAAAGCTGTGCGCCTCGCGGCCCGGTGCGAGCAGCAGCGTCACGTCCGCGCGGTCCCCCGCGACGGCGCGGGCAAAATCGTAGTAGGGGAAGAGCGTCGTCACGACGCGCAGCCGCCCGTCGTCCGCCGATCCCTCCCGCACAGCGCAGCCGACGAGCGAAAGCGAAAGCACGAGCGCGAGCAGCGCGCCGACGAGCCGTATCCTGTTTTTCCTCGCCGTCACGGCGCGCTCACCTCCCCGAAAAGACTGTTTTTCCAATCATACCATGCTTTTGCGGATTATCAAGTGATTTGTAATGAAATCGTCACACTTTCCCGCCGCGCCCTATGCTATAATAGCCACACCAGAGGATTTCATTCCAGCTTATTCTGTGAGGAGGCGCTGACCATGAAGCGTATGTTTTCTTTCTTCCTTGCCCTTGCGCTGCTCGCCGTGCTCAGCGGCTGCGGAAAGCAGGAGCCCACCCCGAGCAAGCCCGACGAGCCGACGCCACCGCCGGAGGAGGGCATCACGCTCGCGGAGCTGAATGTGGAATTTGTTGCGGGCGACCGTGACACAGACGCGCTGATGCAATTAAAGAAGGAGCTGCCGCCACTGCTCATCGGCGCACTCGCCGACGAGGGCGTGACGGTCGGCAGGGTCAATGTGACCTTCGGCGCAAGCGACGAGGCCACCGCCGACGCGCTCGCGCGCGGCTCGGTGCAGGTCGGCTTCATGCCGATGGAGACCTATCTGGCGCACGAGGACACGCTGCGGCTGGTCTCTGTGCCGGAGGAACCCGCCGGCGACACGGAGCGTGTCGGGCTGTATTTCCCGGTCTCCGACCAGAACCGCACGCTGCGCGCGGCGTTTGAAAAGGACGCGGCGGGCGGCGGCGCGCTGCATGCGTGGGAGACGCTGCTCGGCAGCTTCTGGATGGATAATGGGAGCGACCCCGTGTTCGCCGTGCCTGTGGATGACGATGTGGCCCGGCGGTTTCTCGACAGCATGATGGACGTGAACGCCAATGGCATGACGGCGGACAGCATTCCGCGCCTGACAGAGTACGTCAGCGCGGATGAGGTGTTCTCCACTGCGGATTTTGTGGTGCTGCACGGCGAGGCTCCGGATGAGGCGCTTTGGATGGAGATTTACGGCTGCACGGTCGGCGGCGAGACGGTGTCCGTCAGTACCGCTGACGCCATCGTCGGCGGCGACGAGTTCGCTGCGGCGCTGCTTGCCGCGCTGGAAAAGCTCAGTGCGGACGAGACGGCACAGACGGTGCTGCGGCTCTACGATGGAGACGGTGTGCGCTACGGTGGGGCCGACACGCAGGCTGTGGAATTTGCGCAGTATCTGCTCGGCAATACAGAGGGCGTTTACCAGCTCACGAGCGAGTAAAAGAGAAACGCGCGGCGTCGCCGCGCGTTTCTCAGTCTCTGCCCAGGCTCAGATCATCATCTGTATCCCGTTGTCCTCAATGCCGATCTCGATTTTCGGCACACCGGGGGCGTATTCGCCGTCGAGCGTCCATGGAATGCTGCCGTCGCTCTCCGCCGTGACATGGCGGACATGGCGGAAGATGAGCGCGTTGCTCGTTTCGTATTCCTCGTAAACGATGGCGCGGATGGTGCGCTGGAGCTGCAGCGGTGTTTTCGGCACGGGCACGAGCATCAGCTCAAACTGCCCGTCGCACAGGTCCACCGCGTCGGGTGAGAGCTTCATCAGTCCCGCGATGGAGGTCGAGTTGCATACCGCGCCGAAGAGGTACTCGCCCTCGAACACCTCGCCGTCGGCGGTAATCTTCATGGGATAGGGGCAGAGCGTTTCAAGGTCCTTCACGCCCTCGAGAAGATAGGCGAAGTGGCCGAACATATTCTTGATGTCCTGCGGCACGGTGTAGGCCGTGCGCGTGAACGCGCCGAAGGACGCGACGTAAACGAAGTTCTTTTCATTGAACACGCCCACGTCCAGGTCGCGTGGCTGAAGGCGCATGGCGCTCTGCGCCGCGAGCGCGGGATCGGAGGAAATGGACAGGCTTGCCGCGAAGTCGTTCGTGCTGCCGCCGGGCAGGTAGCTCAGCGGCGGACGATTCTCCCGCGGCAGGCGCATAATGCCGTTGACCGTCTCGTTGAGCGTGCCGTCTCCGCCGTGGCAGACGACGAGATCGAACTCTCCGCCGAAGCGCTCGGCCAGCTCGGTCGCGTCGCCGTGCCGCCGCGTCTCCGCCACGCGGACCAGATAGCCCGCCTTGGAGAAGATCGAAACGGCGTCGAACAGCGGTGCGCGCGATTTCGTCTTGCCCGCGCGGGGATTGACGATGAACAGCAGCTTCTTTTCCACAGCATTCATCCTTTCTGCGAACGAAAAAAAGTTTGAAGATTCGGTTAATTTTAGTATAGCACAGAAATTGTGCTATTGCAATTCCGCAATAATCATAGTATGCTAAGCTTGATCTATTCTGAATACGGGCAGGCACTGTGCCGGCCGAGGGCAAGGGAGGAAACATGAAGCAGAAAACCTATCTTCGCTGGGGCGTGACCATTACCGCCGCGGCCTGCGCCATTCTCGTGTTTTACGACACCTTCTTTCAGGACGGCGTGCTGTTTATTTTTATAGAAAAGCTCTTCGGCATCCTCAAGCCCGTGCTCTACGGTCTTGCGATGGCCTACCTGCTCACGCCCATCGTGGACTTTTTCGACCGTCTCCTCCGCGACAGGCTCGGCGTCAAGCGTGCCGGACTGATGCGCTGCCTGAGCATCCTTGTGACCTGGCTCCTTGCGCTGGGACTCGTGTATCTGCTCTTCAGCATCCTGATCCCCGAGCTGGTCGCGAGCGTATCGCTGCTCTTTTCCAATCTCGAGAGCTATTACCGCACCATCTACACCTGGGTCACGCAGCTTGTGGAGGACAATCCCTACATCTCCGAGCGCGTGCTCACGCTGGTCCGTGATTACTACAACGAGCTGGTCGACTGGGTGAAGAACACCGTCATTCCCGGCGCACAGGTCGCCATCGTCGCCGTGACCGGCGGCGTGCTGAGCGTGCTGGTCTTTGCCAAGGACCTGCTCGTGGGCATCGTCGTTTCCGTTTACATCCTCGCCCGCAAGGAGACCTTCGGCCTCCACACGCGCAAGCTGCTCTACTCGCTCGTCTCCGCGCCGCACTATGAGCGCGCGCTGCGCGCCACCCGCGAGGCCGACCGCATCTTCTCCGGCTTTGTGCGCGGCAAGCTGCTCGACTCGCTCATCATCGGCATTCTGTGCTTCATCGTCTGCTCGATTTTGAAGTTCCCCTACACGCCCATCATCGCGGTCTTTGTGGGCGTGACGAACATCATCCCCATCTTCGGTCCCTTCCTCGGCGCGATCCCCAGCTCGTTTTTCATCCTGCTCGTGAGCCCCCGCCAGTGCCTCTACTTTATCATTTTCATTATTGCCCTCCAGCAGTTCGACGGCAACATCCTCGGTCCCAAAATTTTGGGCGAGACCGTCGGCATTTCGAGCTTCTGGATCGTCGTCGCCATCCTTGTCGGCGGCGGCTTCGGCGGCGTGCTGGGTATGTTCCTCGGCGTGCCGGTGTTCGCCTGCATCCACTCCGCCGTGAGCTTCCTGTGTGAATCGTCCCTGCGCAAAAAGGGCGTGACGGACGACACGATCTTTGCGCCCCGTCGGGTTTTGACGGGCACGACCACAACACCAAAAGGAGAATCCCATGAATAATCGCATCCTCACCCTGTTTCTTTCCCTGACTCTGCTCCTCTCCCTCGCCGCCTGCGGCGGGAACGCCGACACGACCGACGCGCGGCGCGACGCGAACGAGATCGTCGTCGGCATCGCGCAGGACCTGGAAAACAGCCTTGACCCCTACACCTCCGTCACCGCCGCGAACCGCGAGGTGCTGTTCAACGTGTTTGAGGGCCTCGTCAAGCCCGATGCGGACGGCAACCTGATCCCTGCCGTCGCCGAACGCTGGGAGATCTCCGACGATCAGCTCACTTATACGTTCCATCTCCGCCCCGGTGTGAAGTTCCACGACGGCAGCGAGGTCACGGCAATGGATGTCGCATGGTCGATCGACAAGGCCATGCAGTCCGGCAGCTGGAAGGCGCTGGATAACATTGACGCCATCGACATCGGCAGCGACTATGTCTCCATTGTGCTCAAGGCTGCCGACAGCGATTTTCTCTCCTACATGACGCTGGCCATCACACCGGAGAACCACGCCGACGGCGCGGACCCGGTCGGTACCGGCCCGTTTAAGTACGTCTCCCGCGCCGCGCAGCAGAATCTTGTGCTGGAGCGCTTCGCCGACTACTGGGGTGAGGGCGCGAAGGTGGACAAGGTCACCTATCAAATTTATGAGAATGCCGAGGCGCTCGTCATGGCGCTCAAGAGCGGCGCGGTGGACATCTGCGCCCACTTGACCGCCACGCAGGCAAACCAGCTCACCGAGAGCTTTGACATTCTCGAGGGTACCATGAACCTCGTGCAGGCCGTGTATCTCAACCACGCCTACGAGCCGCTTGCGAACGAAACGGTACGCAAGGCGCTGTGCTACGCGCTCGACCGCGAGCAGGTCTTTGACGTTGTGGCCGACGGTCACGGCACGGCGGTCGGCAGCAGCATGTACCCCAACTTCCGCAAGTATTTCCTGCCCGAGCTTGCCAACCTCTATCCGCATGACACGGAAAAGGCCAAGGCGATGCTCGCCGAGGCGGGCTATCCCGACGGCTTTGACCTCACCATCACCGTTCCCAGCAACTACCAGCCGCACATGGACACCGCGCAGGTCGTCGCCGAGCAGCTCCGCGCCATCGGCGTGAACGTGACCATCGACCCCGTCGAGTGGGCGAGCTGGCTCGAGAATGTCTATTCCGGCCGCCGGTACCAGGCCACCGTCGTCGGCGTAGACGCCAGCACCCTGACCGCCCGCGCCATGCTCGAGCGCTTTACCTCTACGGCGAGTAATAATTTCACGAATTATTCCAACGCAGAATACGATGAAGCCTTTGCCGCCGCCATCCGCGCCGCGACCGACGAGGAAGCGACCGCCCAATACCTCCGCTGCGAGGAAATTTTGGCCGAGACTGCCGCGAACGTTTACATTCAGGACCTCGCGGACCTCGTCGCCGTGCGCAAGGGTCTCAGCGGCTACCGCTTCTACCCGCTCTACGCCATCGACCTGAGCACCGTGGCCTACACCTGACGAAAATCCGAGGGCAGACGCCCTGACCGACAAAGCGAGGCGAACACCATGCGTTATACAGCGAAAAAAATCGCAACGATGCTGCTGACGATGGTGATCGTCTCGTTTTTGACCTTCGTTGCCTTCTCCCTCCTCTCCGGCGACGCGGCGACGCGCCTGCTCGGTACGGAGGCGACTCCCGAGCGGCTTGAGGCCCTGCGCATCGAGCTGGGGCTGAACGACCCGCTTCTCGTGCGCTACGGCCGCTGGCTGTGGGATGCGCTGCGCGGCGACCTCGGCACCTCGTACCGCTACGGACAGAGCGTGAGCTCGCTCATCGCGCAGCGGCTGGGTCCCACGCTGACGCTCACGGCGCTCGCGTTCGCGCTCATCGTGGCGGTCTCCATTCCGCTCGGCGTGCTGTCGGCCAAATACGCCGGCGGCCGGCTCGACCGCGCGCTGACCGTGATCAATCAGGTCGTGATGGCGGTGCCGCCGTTTTTCACCGGCATCCTCTTTACCTATCTCTTCGGCCTTGTGCTGCATCTGTTCATCGCGGGCGCGTTCCCTGCGGGCGGCGTGGGGCATTACATCGGTTATCTCTTCTTCCCCGCGCTCGCGGTCGCGCTGCCGCGTATCGCCATGACGGTCAAGCTCCTGCGCACGTCGATCTTAGACGAGGCGCAGCGCGACTACGTCCGCACCTCCATGAGCCGCGGACGCTCGCGCAGCGGCATCCTCTACCGCCATGTGCTGAAAAACACGCTCGTGCCGGTCCTGACCTTCCTCGCCATGACGGTCGCCGATCTGCTCGCGGGCAGCGTCGTCATCGAGCAGGTGTTCGCCGTTCCCGGTCTCGGGCGTCTGCTGCTGACCTCCATTGAGGGGCGCGACGAGCCGGTCGCGCGCGCCATTGTCGTGCTGCTGGCCTTCGCGGTCATTCTCTGCAACCTCGCCGCCGATCTGCTCGCGCGACGCATCGACCCACGGCTCGGCTCCGGAGCGGGAGGTGCGGCATGAGAAAAAACACCTTCCTGCGCGTGGGCCTCGTGCTCACGGCGCTGGTCGTCGGCTTCATTGTCCTTGGCCTTTTCTGGACGCCCTACTCCCCCAACGCCATGGACTTTTCACGCCTGCTGCCGCCGTCCGCCGCGCACCCGATGGGCACGGACAAGTTCGGCCGCGACATCTTGAGCCGCGTCATGGTCGGCGCGGGCGATACGCTGCTCATTGCGCTCGGCACCGTCGCCATCGGCACCGTGGCCGGCACGCTCGTCGGCGCGCTGACCGGCTGGTACGGCGGCTGGGGGG
>ERZ1504205.335-NODE-335-length-10229-cov-3.531748_pt1 | contig 10229 bp, 11 predicted proteins | sample MGYA00574885_ERZ1504205 | MGnify/ENA primary metagenome ERZ1504205 (study PRJEB39906, sample SAMEA3182050) | gut metagenome | biome: human; feature: gut; material: Stool; isolation source: human stools | place: Canada | collected 2012-02-22 ... | reverse complement strand
TGTCCAGCAGCTTCTGCTCATGGTTCGGCAGCGCCGCGAGCTCGTGGTCGCGGCGAATGATGAGCTTGAGCGCCTCGACCGCGACCTTGACGGAGGAGCTGGTGTCCTCGCTCATGTCCTGATCGAGACCGGCCTTCTCGCGCTCCTGATTCCAGACCACATGGAAGCACGAGCCGCAGCGGCAGCCAAGCGCGTCGGCCACGACGAAGAGCGCGGCAGACTCCATCTCGCTGGCCTTGACGCCGAGACGCTTCCAGCTCTCCCACTTCTGCAGAAGCTCATAGTAGACGGGGCTCTTCTCGGGGCTGTGCTGCCCGTAGAAGCTGTCCTTGCACTGCACGACACCGGTGTGCGTGCGGTAGCCGAGGTTCTCCGACGCCTGACGCAGCGCGAGCGCCACGTCAAAGTTTGCCACGGCGGGGTACTCAATGGGCGCGTACTCCAGCGAGGTGTGCTCGTAGCGGATCGCGCCGGTGGCGACGACCACGTCGCCGGACTTCACGTTGATGTCGATGCCGCCGCAGGTGCCGGTGCGGATGAAGGTATCCGCGCCGAGCTGATGCAGCTCCTCCATCGCGATGGACGCGCTGGGGCCGCCGATGCCGGTGGAGCAGACCGAGACCTTCTCGCCGAGCAGCGTGCCGGTGTAGGTGGTGTACTCACGGTTCTGCGCGACCTTGACGGGATTATCGAACAGCGCGGCGATGGACGGGCAGCGGCCCGGGTCACCGGGCAGGATCACATAGCGGCCCACCTCGCCCTGTGCGCAGTGGATATGATATTGACGTTCAAGCTCATGCATAAAAAACACCTCACGAAATGAATTGGAAAAACAGTGATATGATTATAGCAAATCCCCCGCGGCAATGCAAGCGGAGGAAAAAAGAAAGAGGGACGCCCGCGCGTCCCTCCTCTGTGTTCGGTTTTTACAGCATCTTTACCGTGTACCACACGGCCAGCACGAACAGCAGCACCGCCGCGCCCCAGATCACATAGTACGCGAGGCCCGCGAACAGCGACACCGCGATGGCGGCGATGCTCAGCACCAGCACCGCGCAGGTGAGCGCATAATTGGTCTTGGCGGGGAAAATGACGGTCCCCTTGTAGGAACCCTCATGCTTCTGCAGCATCACGGTCAGCACGAGCAGAGCGGCAACGAGCACCATAGCGGCCCAGCAGAAGGCGGTCACCAGAGCGGGCATGGAGGAGCTGCCGTGATTGAGCAGAACAGCGGAGGCGATTGCCAGCGTCAGGGCGATGGTCTGCACGGCGAACTCGTGCTGATAGAGCAGGAACACAACCGCCAGCAGCATCAGCACGGGCACGAGAATGCACATGACCGTCGTTCCCATCGGGTAGACCCTGCGCATCAGGAGAGAGGATACGCCAAAGAACAGGCCGAGACCCAGCAGCCACTTGCCGGCCGCGGCAAAGCGCGTCCATTTCCGGCGCATGACCGTGAGCACAACGCCCGCGCCGAACGCGGCCGCGCCGACAATGGCCATGACCTCAAGATAACCTGCGATCGCAACGACCTGATCGACGGAGCCCTTGACAAAGTATTGGTTGATGAGCAGAAGGTAAAACTCTGCAATGAAACCGGCGGTGAAGAGCGTCAGGGCGCTGTTCAGGTTGCGGTTATTCTTGGCGATGCGCGCCTCACGCCTGGGATCGTTCTTTTTTGCTGCCATCTATCATGACCTCCGAAAGGCTTCTTTCGTTCTTGCGGGACTGCACAGACCCGCAGATTGATATAATAACAGAAGTGTTCGCTTTTTGCAAGGTAAATTTTCTGTGCGGCGGAAAAACGGGAAAAAAGTGCCACGATTTATCGGCTTTGTTGCAAAAGCTACGGCAATTCCACCACATTTAGTCTATACTTGTTTTCGTCTACCACAAGATATTGTGAGAAAATTTCAAAAACCTCTTGCATTGTGGGCGAGAGTATGCCATAATTTGAAATGCAGACGGTCAACTGCCACAAGATATTGTGTTGTAGGATAGATTTTATCGGATATTTTAGAGTAAGGGAGAGCTGCCAGCCATGAAGGTCATCAAAAGAAACGGCGCGGAGGTCGAGTTCGACATCGTCAAGATCATCGCCGCCGTCACCAAGGCAAACGCCGCCACAGAGGAGGACGCGCGCATGACGCCGGTTCAGATCCAGCGCATCGCCGAAAGCGTGGAGCTGGCCTGTCAGGGTCTGGGCCGCGCGCCCACGGTCGAAGAGATCCAGGACTTCGTCGAGCATCAGATCATGGCGCACGGCGCGTTTGAGGTTGCCAAGCGCTACATCACCTACCGCTACACCCGCTCGCTCGTGCGCAAGAGCAACACGACGGACGACAAGATCCTCACCCTCATCGAGTGCAACAACGAGGAGGCCAAGCAGGAAAACAGCAACAAGAACCCCGTCGTCAACTCCACGCAGCGCGACTACATGGCGGGCGAGGTCAGCCGCGACCTGACCAACCGCATCCTCCTGCCCGAGGACATCGTCAAGGCGCACGAGGAGGGCATCATCCACTTCCATGACACGGACTATTATGCCCAGCATATGCACAACTGCGACCTCGTGAATCTGGAGGACATGCTGCAAAACGGCACCGTCATCACCGGAACGCTCATCGAGCGTCCGCATTCCTTCGCCACCGCCTGCAACATCGCCACCCAGATCGTGGCGCAGGTGGCGAGCAACCAGTACGGCGGGCAGAGCATCTCGCTCACGCACCTCGCGCCCTTTGTGGACGTTTCGCGTCAGAAGATCCGCAAGCAGGTGCTTGCCGAGATCGAGGAGCTTGGCGTCGCGCAGGATGAGACGAAGATCGCCCGCATCGTGGAAAAGCGCCTGCGCGAGGAGATCCGCCGCGGCGTGCAGACCATCCAGTATCAGGTCGTCACGCTCCTGACTACGAACGGACAGGCCCCCTTCATCACCGTCTTCATGTACCTCAACGAGGCGCGCAGCGAGCAGGAGAAGCGTGACCTTGCCCTCATCATCGAGGAGATGCTGCTCCAGCGCTACGAGGGTGTGAAGAACGAGCAGGGCGTGTGGGTCACGCCCGCCTTCCCCAAGCTCATCTACACGCTCGAGGAGGACAACATCCACGAGGATTCGCCCTACTATTATCTCACCAAGCTCGCCGCAAAATGCACGGCGCGCCGCATGGTGCCCGATTACATCAGCGAAAAGAAAATGCTCGAGCTCAAGGGCGACGTGTATCCCTGTATGGGCTGCCGCAGCTTCCTCACGCCCGACCGCTTCACCGACGCGGGCGTGGGCAACATCGCCAACGCCGGCAACTACAAGCCGGGCAAGCACAAGTATTACGGCCGCTTCAATCAGGGCGTCGTGACCATCAACCTGCCCGATGTCGCGCTGTCCTCCGGCGGTAACATCGAAAAATTCTGGGATATTTTTGAAGACCGGCTCGAGCTGTGTCACCGTGCGCTCCGCTGCCGCCACGACCGCCTGCGCGGCACGCTCTCCGACGCCGCGCCCATCCTCTGGCAGTACGGCGCCTGCGCCCGCCTCAAGAAGGGCGAGCCCATCGACCGCCTGCTCTACGACGGCTACTCCACCATCTCCCTCGGCTACGCCGGACTCTATGAGTGCGTGAAGTACATGACCGGCAAGAGCCATACCGACCCCGCCGCCACGCCGTTCGCCCTGTCCATCATGCAGAAGATGAACGACAAGTGCAAGGAGTGGAAGACTGCCGAGAACATCGACTATTCCCTCTACGGCACGCCGCTGGAGTCCACGACCTACAAGTTTGCCAAGTGCCTGCAAAAGCGCTTCGGCATCATCGAGGGCGTGACCGACAAGGGCTATATCACCAACAGCTACCATGTCCACGTCACCGAGCCGATCGACGCCTTCACCAAGCTCAAGTTCGAGGCGCAGTTCCAGCACCTCTCGCCCGGCGGCGCGATCAGCTACGTCGAGGTCCCCAATATGCAGAACAACCTTGAGGCCGTGCTGCAGGTGATGAAGTTCATTTACGACAACATCATCTACGCCGAGCTGAACACCAAGTCCGACTACTGTCAGGTCTGCGGCTGGGACGGCGAGATCGAGATCGTCGAGGACGGCGGCAAGCTCATTTGGCGCTGCCCGAAGTGCGGCAACACCGATCAGGACAAGATGAACGTCGCCCGCCGTACCTGCGGCTACATCGGCACCCAGTTCTGGAACCAGGGCCGCACGCAGGAGATCAAGGAGCGCGTGCTGCATCTGTAAAGACCGAAGAATAAAAGTGCAGAGCAAAAGCGCAGACCCGTTTCGGGTCTGCGCTTTTTGTGCCTTGGTTCATTTTTCCAGCAGCGCATGAAGCTCGCCTGCATCGGCGGCCAGCTCGGTCGCTTTCGCTTCCACGAGCTGTTCCCGGTCGCGGAAGCCCCACGTCACCGAGATGCAGGGGATGCCCGCGTTCCGCGCCGTCTCGATGTCCACCTCGCTGTCGCCGACGTAGACCGCGCGGGACTTGTCCGCGCCGAGCGCCGCGAGCGCGTCGTTCACCATGTCGGGCGCGGGCTTGCGGCGGCGCTGCGCCGTCTCGCCCATGGAGATGTCGGCAAGCGCGCCGAAGTGCTCCGCGACCAGCGGACGCACCGCCTCGTCCGGCTTGTTGGACACCACCGCAAGGCGGAAGCCCTCCGCCTTGAGCGCCGCCATCAGCTCCAAAACGCCCGCGTAGGGCTTCGTCTTGATCTGGCAATGCGCGGCGTAGTAGGGCTTGTAAAGCGTGAGCGCCTTCGCGACGGTCTCCTCGTCCGCGTCTGCGCCGAGGGAGCGGCGCATCTGCATCTCCGCGCCGTTGCCGACGAAGCGCCGCATCTCCGCGAGCGTCCGCTCGGGATAGCCCAGCTCCCGCAGCGTGTGGTTCGCCGCGCCGCAGATGTCCTCGAGCGTGTCGAGCAGCGTCCCGTCAAGGTCAAATAGGACGGTATCAAATCTCCGCATGATTCGTCAGCCCCTTTCTCCGGCCTGCACCCGCCGCGCGACCTCCTGCGTGAAGCGCGCGGTCGCCGCGCTCGGCGGCACGTCGCGCAGCGTACACATATCGACGGAGCGCGGCGGGATCTCAAAGTCGGTTTTCAGCTCGCGGATCGCGCCGCTCTCCAGCTCCGCGGTCACGAACTCCCGCGTCACGCCCGCCACGCCGAAGCCGATGCGGGCGAGGTCCACGAGCAGGCTCCTTGCGCCCAGCTCGATCTCCGGCGAAAGGGAAACGCCGTGCGCGAGGAAGTATTTTTCCAGATACACGCGCGAGCTGGCCTTGCGCTCGAGCAGAATGAGCGGCAGCGCCGCAAGCTCCTGCATCGAATAGGCGCGCTCAAAGTCGCAGGGATAGTCCGCCGCGGCGACGAAGCACGAGTGCGTCGCAAAGCACGGCACGCAGCTCAGCCCCTCGTCCTCGCTCGGCGACGAGGCGAACGCCACGTCCACCTTGCCCGAGCGCAGCAGGCCGAGCACCTTGTGGCTGCGGCCGCTGATGATCTGAATATGGATGTTCGGGTACTTCTTGTGGAATGAGTCGAGGTGCGGCAGCAGAAATTGACTCGTCACCGTGTCGCTCGCGCCGATGACGAGCTTGCCCATCTGCAGGGCGCGGGTCTGCGCGAGCTTTTCCTCGCCCGTTTCCAGCAGGCCCATCGCGCTGCGCACATGCTCGAAGAGCATCTGCCCGTCGTCCGTGAGCGTCACGCCGCGCGGGGAGCGGATGAACAGCCGCGTCTGTAAGGCGCCCTCGAGCTGCTTGACGCTCTGGCTCACCGCGGACTGCGAAATGTAAAGGTTCTGCGCCGCGGCGGAAATATTGCCCGTCTCCGCCACCTCGCGGAATACGCGGTACAGCTCTAACTTTGCGGTCATAGCTCTGTCCTCCTCAGATCTCGCGCCGTCCCTCGAGCGCGCGCATGAGCGTCGCGTCGTCGGCAAATTCCAGATGTCCGCCCACGGGGATGCCGTAGGCGAGACGGGTGACCTTCACGCCGAAGGGGCGCAGCAGCCGCGCAAGATACATCGCCGTGGCCTCGCCCTCCGTGTCGGGATTGGTCGCCATGATGACCTCGTCGATGCCGCCGGCGGCGACGCGCTCGACGAGGGACTTGATCTCCAGATCGTCGGGACCGACGTGGTTCATCGGTGAGATGACGCCGTGGAGCACATGGTAGCGCCCCGTGTACTCGCGCGAGCGCTCAAGGGCCGCCACGTCGCGGGCGTCCGCCACCACGCAGATCACGCGCTCGTCGCGCTTGGGCGAGGCGCAGATGGGGCAGAGCCCCCCGTCCGTCAGGTTGCGGCAGATGGGGCAGCACGTTACCTTTTTCTTCGCCTCCACGATGGCGTCGGCGAACTCCTGCGCCTCCGCGTCCGTCAGGCTCAGCACATGGAACGCCAGCCGCTGCGCGCTCTTGCCGCCGATGCCCGGCAGCCGCTCGAACTGCTCGACCAGCTTTTCCAGCGCTGCGGGAAAATACTCCATACCTTGTTAACCCTCTCTCAAAGCCTTGATCTTCGCGGGAATGTCCGCCGCCTTGTAGACCGCGCTGCCCGCGACCAGCACGTTCGCGCCCGCATTCACGCAGGCGTCGCGCGTGGCGGTGTCCACGCCGCCGTCCACCTCCAGCTCGCAGTCCGGGTTGACCTCGTCGAGCATCGCGCGCAGCTGCGCGACCTTGGGCATCATGTCCGCCATGAACTTCTGCCCGCCGAAGCCCGGCTCGACCGTCATCACCAGCACAATGTCGCACTCCTTGAGGTACGGCAGCGCCGCTTCGGCGCGGGTGTTGGGCTTGAGCACGATGCCCGCGCGCTTGCCCTTCGCGTGGATCTTCTCCAGCGCGGCGTGGATGTTCTCGGGAAAGTCGGACTCGACGTGGACGGTCACAAGGTCCGCGCCCGCGTCGCAGAACTGCTCAACGTAGCGCACGGGCTTGGTGATCATCAGATGCACGTCCAGCGGCAGCCCGGTCACGGGCCGGATGGCCTTGACCACCGGGATGCCGATGGAGATATTCGGCACGAACTCGCCGTCCATGATGTCCACATGGACGTAGTCGGCGGTGTCGATCTTCCGAATGTCCCGCTCGAGATTGGCGAAGTCGGCGGAGAGAATGGACGGTGCGATCTTGATGTTCATGGCGGCAGCCTCCTGTGAAAAAACAGATTCAATTTATTGTAGCAAAGGCCGCGCCTAAAATCAATCGCAAAATAAAAATGTAAAAGATACTTGACATTTTGCCGATGAGGTGTTATGCTCATGAATGTAAAGCAAGCTTGACTTTCTAAGAACGGAGCACAGCATGAAAAATATCATTGAACAAAAGCGGAAGGAGCGGGGCATGACGCAGCAGCAGCTTGCCGCGGCGCTCGGCGTCTCGCGCCAGACCATCATCTCATTGGAAAACGGGAAATACAATCCGTCCATCCTGCTCGCCCACGCCATCGCAAGGCTGTTCGGCACGCAGATCGAGGACATCTTTCGTTTTGAGGAGGAAGAAGCATGAAATTGAAGGAACAGAAAAAATTCGGCATTTTGTGGCTCAGCATCGGCGCGGCGCTCTTTCTTGCGGGGCTGCTGCTGGGAGAGACCGGATACAGCAGCTATATCAGCGGCTTCGGCGGCGCACTGATGGGCGTGGGAGCGGCGCGGCTGCTGCGGGTGCGCCGTCTCAGCCGAGATCCGGAAAAGGCGGCGGACTACGATGCCTCGCTCAAGGACGAGCGCACGGCATATGTTGCCAACAAGGCGCGCAGCATGACCTTCTTCATTTGCGTTTACGTTCAGCTCGCCGCGGCGCTGCTGGCGATCCTGGTGTTCGAGCAGCCGCTTGTCGGGCAGGTGCTCTGCGGCCTGACCTGCCTGCAGAGCCTGCTCTACACCGTATTCTACTGGCACTACAATAATGTTTATTGAGAGAGGGAAGAGACATGAACGCATTGGAGGCAACGGGGCTTTCCAAGTCCTTTGGGGACTTCCGGCTGCAAAGCGCCGGCTCCCCGGGCGAGCGGTCCGCGAGCTGAAATCTTAAAAAAGTGTTAAACGAAAACGCGGCGCTTGTCAACGCCGCGCTTTTGTGCTATCCTAACGGGTGGTCAAGGTGGAAAGGGCCTTCCCTTTCCGCCCTGGTCGCCGCGTTTCTCCCGAGAAAGCTACAAAAGGAGACCCTGCGCATGAAGCTCGATCACCGCCGCACGATCCTCGTCGGCCTTGCGTTTTTATCCATCTGCTCGTTCTGGCAGATGTACGACAGCGTCATCCCCAAGATCCTGACCGAAACGTTCCGTCTGAATGAGACGCTCTCCGGCGCGATCATGGCGCTGGACAACATTCTGGCGCTTTTTCTGCTGCCGCTGTTCGGCGCGCTCTCCGACCGCACGAGCACCAAAATCGGCCGCCGGATGCCCTTCATCCTCCTCGGCACAGCCTGCGCGGCGCTGCTGATGAACCTGCTGCCGCTGCTCGATAACGGCTACGCCTCCTGTCTCTTATACACATCTGACGCTGCCGACGACGGGGAAGCTCGTCGGCTTCGCCGCCGTGCTGGGCCTGCTGCTCGTGGCGATGGGCACCTACCGCTCGCCCGCCGTCGCCCTCATGCCGGACGTGACGCCCAACCCCCTGCGCTCACGCGCGAACGCCATCATCAACCTTATGGGCGCCATCGGCGGCATCATCTATCTGGCTGTCGCGGCGGTGATGTACCCGAACGCCAAGATCGCGGGCCTCGCCCACGTCAACTATCAGCCGCTTTTCCTCGTCGTTTCCGCCGTCATGCTCGTGAGCGTCGCGGTGCTGTTCCTGACGGTGAAGGAGCCGAAGCTCGCCGCGGAGACGCGCGCGCTCGAGGCGCAGCATCCCGAGTGGGACCTCACCGAGGACGACGGCAGCGGCAATGAGGTGCTGCCCAAGCCCGTCAAGCGGAGCCTTGGCTTCCTGCTCGTGTCCATCGCGCTGTGGTACATCGGCTACAACGGTGTAACGACCTGGTGGTCCACCTACGTCGGCGCGGTCATGGGACAGGGGCTCGGCGGCGCGTCCACCTGCCTGCTCATTGCCACCGCCGGCGCGGTCGTCAGCTACATTCCCATCGGTCAGCTCGCCTCGCGCATCGGCCGCAAAAAGACCATCCTCTTCGGCTGCGCCCTGCTCGCCGCGATGTTCCTGACCTTCTATTTCCTCACCACGCTCTACTCGACCATTCATCCCGTCATGTTCGTCTGCTTTGCCCTCGTGGGCTTTGCCTGGGCGGCCATCAACGTCAACTCGCTCCCGATGGTGCTGGAGATGTGCCGCGGCAGCGACATCGGCAAATTCACCGGCTATTACTACACCTTCTCCATGGCGGCGCAGGTCGTCACGCCGGTGCTTGCCGGCACGCTGATGCGTCATATCAGCTACCGCGTGCTCTTTCCCTACGCGGCGCTCTTCGTCGGTGCGTCCTTTGTCACGATGTGCTTCGTGCGCCACGGCGATTCCAGAGCTGAGGCCAAGAGCGGCCTGGCTGCCTTTGAGGATATGGACGACTGAATTCGGCAATTTCCAATAACAAGAAGTGATATTTCGTGCAGACTCTACAATTCGTTATCCTTTACGCACTGTTTCTGCTCACCGTCTGGCTCTTTTTTCTCAACAGCCGTGCCAACCATCCGAGCTGGGCGGTGCTGGAGCATCGGCGCTACGCCCACCGCGGGCTGCATTGCAGCGCCGACAGCGTGCCGGAAAACTCCCTTGCGGCCTTTCGCCGCGCCATCCGGCACGGATACGGCGCGGAGCTGGACGTGCATCTGCTGCGCGACGGCACGCTCGCCGTTTTTCACGACAGCGACCTAAAGCGCATGACCGGCGTGACCGGCGTGCTTGAGGACTGCACGGCGCAGAACCTTGCCGCGCTCCACCTTGCCGGTACGCCGGAAACGATCCCACAGCTGTGTGAGGTCCTTTCCCTTTACGAGGGCACGGGCCTGCCGCTCGTCGTGGAGCTCAAGAGCTATCGCGGCAACCACCGCGCGCTTGCCGAGCGCACGGCGAAGGAGCTGGACAAATATCAGATCCCCTATTGTATGGAGAGCTTCGACCCGCGCTGCCTGATGTGGCTGCGCGCCTTCCGGCCCGAGATCATCCGCGGTCAGCTCTCCGAAAATTTCCGCAAGGACGCGCGGGGATGGGAGCATTTCGTGGGCTTCCTGCTCTCGAACCTCCTGTTCATCGCCTTCACCG
>ERZ1504205.317-NODE-317-length-10870-cov-2.735460_pt1 | contig 10870 bp, 6 predicted proteins | sample MGYA00574885_ERZ1504205 | MGnify/ENA primary metagenome ERZ1504205 (study PRJEB39906, sample SAMEA3182050) | gut metagenome | biome: human; feature: gut; material: Stool; isolation source: human stools | place: Canada | collected 2012-02-22 ... | reverse complement strand
ACTTGTTTTTATGAGTTTTGTTCCCGAAGAGATTGATTAGCTGCGCCGCGACGAGCAGCCCCACGCAGATGTAGGCCCGCGGCGCAACCCGCTCCCCGGCACAGACGTCGTAAAAGAGGATGCCCAGTGCCGCGACGACGAAGACGGAGCTGACGATCTTGCTGTTCATGGCCGGCTAAAGGTTCCCGCTGACGGCGCGGATGAATATGTCGTTCATCGACGGGATGATCTCCTGGAACGAGCGCAGCTCGACGGCGTCGTTCACGGCGGCGATCACTGCGCGCACCTCCTCGTCGCGCCCGACATGGAGTTTGAGCGTAGCGTATACCGACTTGTCCTGCGAACCTTCGAGTATCTCGCAGCGGCCTTCGACGGCACGGCGCAGCGCCGCCTCATCGCCCCGGTAGGCCACTTCGAAGATGTTTGCCCCGTGCCTGCGGCGTATGTCGTCGACACACCCCGAGAGGATGTTGCGCGACTTGTTGATCAGCGTGATGTGGTCGCAGATCTCCTCCACGGACGACATGTTGTGCGTCGAGAAGATGATCGTGGAGCCCTTGTCGCGCAGGGCGAGGATCTCCTCCTTCAGGAGGTTGGCATTGATCGGGTCGAAGCCCGAGAAAGGCTCGTCGAAGATCAGCAGTTCGGGTTCGTGCAGCACCGTGACGATAAACTGCACCTTCTGGGCCATGCCCTTCGAGAGCTCCTCGATCTTCTTGTCCCACCAGTCCTGGATACCGAACTTCACGAACCACTGCTTGAGCCGCACGACGGCTTCGCGGCGCGAAAGCCCTTTCAGGCGTGCGAAGAAAACGGCCTGTTCGCCGACCTTCATCTTCTTGTAAAGGCCACGTTCCTCGGGCAGGTAACCGATACGGTAAACATCCGCAGGCGTGATCTCGCGGTCACCGAACAACACGCGGCCGCTGTCGGGCGCCGTGATGCGGTTGATGATGCGGATCAGCGTCGTCTTGCCGGCCCCGTTGGGGCCAAGCAACCCGTAGACCGAACCTCGGGGGATTGCGAGCGATACGTCGTCGAGGGCCTTGTGCCCGGCGTATTGCTTGGTGACATGTTCTACTGCTGTCTCTTATACACATCTCCGACAAATATAACAACAATTTTTGAATATCAAAAAATATTTATCGTTTTTCGATATAATCAACATAGCAACCCGCCCGGCAGGGAAACAAAAAGGCGGCAGGGATTACCCTGCCGCCGGCATATCGATCGGGGCGGCACCCGCCTACCAGATAACCACGCGCTCCTCCTCGGGCATGAACATCTCCCCGTCGGTCATACTGAACGCATCGTAGAAATCCTGCAGATTACGCAGCGTGGCGTTCACACGCCATTTGCCCAGCGAGTGTACGTCGAGCTTCGTAAGACGTGCGATCTCCTCGTCGCGGATATTCTGCGCCCACAGCGTAGCGTAAGCCAGGTAGAACCGCTGGTCGGCGGTGAATCCGTCGATCGGCGCGGGCTCGGTGCCGTTCAGCGAGTTACGGAACGCCGTATGGGAAACGCGCAGGCCGCCCTGGTCGGCGATGTTCTCGCCCAGGCTGAGGGAGCCGTTGGCCATAATCGCAGGCTGGCCGTCCTTGGCGGGCAGCACCTCGATCGCGTCGAACTGCTTTACGAGGATGTCGGTCTTGGCCTTGAACGCAGCAGCGTCCTCCTCCGTCCACCAGTTGTTCATGTTGCCGTCCTTGTCGAAGTTGCGGCCCTGGTCGTCGAACCCGTGGGTCATCTCGTGGCCGATCACCACGCCGATGGCACCGTAGTTCACGGCGTCGTCAGCCTCGGGGTTGTAGAACGGCGGCTGGAGGATGGCTGCCGGGAAGCAGATCTCGTTGGTCGTCGGGTTGTAGTAGGCGTTCACCGTCTGGGGCGACATGTGCCACTCGTCCTTATCGACAGGCTTGCCGAGCTTCGAAATATTGTCGGCCGTATACCAGAGGCTGGCATTCACGATGTTCTCGAAATAGCTCTTCGAGGGGTCGATCTCCAGCGTCGAATAGTCCTTCCACTTGTCCGGGTAACCGATCTTCACCGTGAAGGCCGCCAGTTTTTCCTGAGCCTTGGCCTTCGTGGCGTCCGACATCCAGTCCAGCGCCGCGATATGCTGCCCGAGCGCCGTCTGCAGGTTCTTCACCAGCCCGAGCATACGCTCTTTGTCCTTTGCGGGGAAATATTTGGCGACATACATCTCGCCCACGGCCTCGGAAAGGATGCCGTTGGGCACCGACATGGCTCGCTTCCAGCGGGGTTTCATCTCCTGCTGGCCGGCCATCGCCTTGCCGTAGAAATCGAACGAAGCCTGCTGGAAATCGTCGCTCAGGTACGACGCGGCATCGTCCAGGTACTGCGCCGCGAGGTAGTAACGGATATCCTCCAGCGGAGCGTTCTTCATCAGGTCGTTGGCGTTGGCGATCGACGATTTCGTCGTCACGATGATCGTGTCGAAGTCGCCGATGCCCATGGCTTTATAGTAAGCGGGCCAGTCTATGGCATCGTAGGTCTTCTCGAACTCGGCCTTCGCCGTGGGGTTGTACTGCGCCGGTATGTCGCGCAGCTCGGTGTTCGACCACGACTTCTCGGCCAGTTTCGTCTCGATGTTCATCACACCGGCCACGGCTTTTTCGATGTCAGCCTCGGGGATGCCTGCAAGACGGAAGAGCTTGCCCAGATACTCCTTGTAGGCCGTCCGGATATTCTCGTTCTCGGGGTCGAGGTAGTAATCGCGGTCGCCCATCGTGAGGCCCGACTGCGAGATATAAAGGGCATTGATATCGCTGTTCATCAAGTCAGCCTGCACACCCACGGAAAAGAAGGGGTTGGCGATCGCCGTGTGGAGTCCGGCAATGGCACCGGTCAGCTGAGCACGGTCGCCGATAGCGAGGATCTCCCCGACGGCGTCCTTCACCGGAGCTGCGCCCTCGGCGTTCAGGCGTACCGAATCGAGCCCCATCTTATAGAGGTCGGAGATCTTCTGCTCGATGCTGCCGGGCTCGGCCTTCATCTTGGTCATCTCCGAGAAAAGCTCGTTGATACGCTTCTCGTTGTTATCACGCAGGATATCGAACGAACCGTAGCGCGAATATTCCGGTTTGAGGGGGTTGTTCTTCTGCCAGCCGCCCGTGGCGTACTCGTAGAAGTCGGCATTCGGGGCTACCGAAAGGTCGAAGTTGGCCAGGTCGATGGCGGGGGTTTTGGAGGTATTCTGACAACTTGCCATACAAGCTATTGTTGCAGCGAAAAGAATGATTTTTTTCATTGTGTTCGGGTATTTAGTGACGACAGGGGTGTCCGAACTTGTTGATGCAGGCTACCGAGTCGCCGCCGCCGATGAGCGAGTAGGCGCCGTTCTTCGTAGCCTCGGCGATGGCCTGGGCCACCTCCTTGGAACCGGTTGCGAACTTGTCGATCTCGAACACGCCCACGGGGCCGTTCCAAAGGATCGTCTTGCACTTGAGGATCTCCTCGCGGAACACCTTCTTGCCTTCCTCGGCGATGTCAACGCCTTCCCAGCCGTCGGGAATATTGTTGGCGGGAGCCACATCGGTGTTGGCATCGGCCGAGAATGCGTCGGCGATCAGCGCGTCGGGCGACATCACGACCTTCACACCCTTCTGCTTGGCTTTGGCCAGAATATCGAGTGCCGTCTGGAACTGGTCGGGCTCACAAATCGAATTGCCGACCTTACCGCCCTCCGCAGCCGCGAAGGTATAGGTCATACCGCCGCCCAGGATGAGGACGTCCACCTTCTCCAGGAGATTCTCGATGATGGTGATCTTGGTCGAGACCTTCGAACCGCCCAGGATGGCGCAGAACGGGCGCTGCGGGTTAAGCATAATGCCGTCGATGGCCTTCAGCTCGTTCTCCATCACATAGCCGAACATCTTGTCGTTGGGGAAATAATCGGCGATCAGCGCCGTCGAAGCGTGTGCGCGGTGCGCCGTACCGAACGCATCGTTGATGTAGCAATCGGCATACGAAGCGAGCCGCTTGACGAACTCTTTCTGCGGGCCCTCTTTGAGCGCCTTCTTGGCAGCCTTCTTCTCCTCGTCGGTAGCGTCTTCGGCCAGACCGCGGGGCTTGCCCTCCTCCTCGGAGTAGAAACGCAGGCTTTCGAGCAGCACCACCTCGCCGGGTTTCACGTCCCTGCACATTTGGGCGGCCTTCTCGCCCATGCAGTCGCCGGCAAACATCACCTTCACGCCCAGGCGTTTCTCGATGGCGGGGACGATCTGCTCCAGCGAGAACTTGGGATCGGGATTCTTCTTGGGACGCCCCAGGTGCGACATCAGGATGACCGAGCCGCCCTTTTCGAGCACCTTCTTGATGGTGGGGATCGCCGCACGGATGCGGGTATCGTCCGTTACCTCGCCCTTCTCGTTGAGGGGCACGTTGAAATCCACGCGGATGATCGCGCGCTTGCCTTTGAAATCGTAATTGTCGATTGCGAACATAGCTCTTTGATATTGAATTATTTTGTTGAATTGATCTTTCAAATACGCATTACCGGGGCAAATTTATGAAAATAATTTAAAAAAGTGTTATTCCGATAACAGAAAAAATAATGCGCCCGGCGCCACGGCACGCTAATAGAACGTCCCCTTGGGCGCGAAGATCGCGTACCCGAAATTGAACGTCAGGTACATGTTCTTCCAGTTGCGCAGGTCGTATTTGGTCAGGGCCAGGCTGACCGGGCCGATCGGCGTATGGTAGACCAGCGACGCCTCGGCGATATAGTGCCAGCGCTTATCTTCCACCGGGCCTGACACCCCGGGTACGAAACTGCGTTTCTCGCGGAACATGGCGTAGAAACCCGTGCGCAGGAAGAAGTTGGGCATCAGGTCGAAAGTCGGCATCACGCCGCCCGCCGCGAACCGCTTGCCCCGGAAGTCGGGCATGTAAATCATCTGCGCGTGAGGCACCGGCTCGTAAGCCGGCATCGACATCACCGTGGCCCCCTCGGTCGTGAACTCGGGATGGTTCGTGATCACGCCGTCGACGTTCAGCCCCAGCGAAAACCAGCTGCAGCCCGGCATGTCGAAATACTTGTCCCACGTAAGCCGCGCCCCGACCCACTGGCGGGACGTCCGCGACAGGAACTTTTCGGCATCGAACGGCTCGTATTTATCGCGCCCCGTGACGAAGATGCCCGACAGTTTCAGGTCGGAACCCCGGCGGGGATAGAGGAACTTGTCGAGCGTATTACGCGCCAGCTCGGCCTTGATCCCGAAGAACGAATAGCGCGAATGGTCGGTATCGTCGGCGAAAAGCTCGTCGGAATCGTACCGGTAATTGACATGCCCGCCGTTGGCGCGGATCAGGAAGACGCCGCGGTGGGCGAGGGGCATTCCGGCGGCCACCGAGAAGAAACTTTCGCTGTTCTTGACCTGCCGCGTGTTGTCGATTTTGGTGATGTTGCCGAATGAACCGTGGCGGAAATTCCGCACGGCGAAATTGTAGGAGTAATCCAGGAACACGGGTTTCCACATGTAGAAATCCGTGCGCCCTCCGATCGTACCCCACGTATAGATCGGCCCGAGGTAGAGGTCGGCGCCCAACTGCTGCCCCACACGGCCGATCGTCTGGTAATTGACGCCGATGTAGGCCTGGTTGAAGGCCGTCGAGGAGACGTTGCCGCCGATCGTGATCTTGAAGTTGGGTTTGGTATGGAACTTTGCCCGGAACGAATAGCGCTCCGTCACGGTGTCGTATGTCACGTGCGGGAAATCCATCGTGAAATCGCCGTCCGCAAGCACCGCGTAGAGGTTGTCGCGCAATTCGGAAAAACCCATCGGGCGCTGGCGCCCGGGGGTTCGGCGGTCTACCTTCACGAAGTCGCGGATATAGGCCTCGGGCGCCGAGGAGAGCCCTTCGAGCTTATAGTCGTTGAAGACCAGCGGCGGGCATTTGGCGCGGAACTCCTCGCGCCGCTCGGCATAGCGCCGGGGTGACCAGCGTTCGGAAACCCGCTCCAGGATCTGCGGCATGACGGCCATCGCATCTTCATAACCGGCATCCATCACGGCCACGGCGCTGTCGAAATCGAGCATGTTGACATCCACGGCACGGCGAACCGTGACGCTGCGCCCTTTGGGCAGGTCGTAATCCGTATCGTGCATCGCCAGCATGAAAGCCTGGTCGAGGATGTTGATGTCCTCGCCCGGCGGGGTATTGCCCGCCGTGCAGATACTGCCCACGATCAGGTCGGGACGGAACCCCACGTCGAGCGGACGCCACGGGAAGTTGTCGTAAATACCGCCGTCGTAGAGCAGCATCGAATCGACTTTCATCGGTTTGAACACCAGCGGGATGGACATCGACGAGCGCACGGCTTCGCACAGGTCGCCGTTGCGCATCACCACCGGCTCGCGGGCGTTCATATCGCTCGACACGCAGAGGAAAGGCACCATCAGACGGTCGAAGTCGCCGCCGGCAGCCGCCGAGGCCGGCGCGAACAGCTCCGTAAGCGCCATCTCGATCGGCGTCGAAGAAATCAGGTTCGTCACACGGAAACGCTTGCCCGAATTACCCAGGTTCAGGCGCACGCTGATAAACGACGGGTTGTGGCCGATCTGCTGGTAGTAGGGGGTATAGCGGGGGTCGATACGCCCCGACACCCACTCCTTGACCACGCCCGAAGCGACGATCTCCCGCATCTGGGCAGGGGAGTAGCCCGCGGCATACATGGCCGCGATGATCGAGCCCATCGAGGTGCCCGCCACGTAATCGATCGGCACGCCGTTCTCCTCGAGGGCTTCGAGCACGCCTATATGGTAGAGTCCCTTTGCGCCGCCGCCGCTCATCACGACGCCCACCGAGCGGGGACGTGCAGTCCCGTCGTCGGGGTTCTGCGCCCCGGCGACCGTCGCAGCGAGCAACAGCACCGAGATAAATGAGAGGGTTTTACGCAACATATCTCAATTTTTTTATAACTTTGCACGTTATACTTAACGTAATAAGACGGGTAAAAATACGGAAAAAGCGTAAACAATCAAAATATGACCGACAAAATCAATGAACTTCTCCGACGTGTCGAAGAGTTCAAACCGAAGGCAGCGGCCGAGATCGAGGAGTTCCGCATCAAAGTGCTCGGCAAGAAGGGCGAACTGAACGCCCTGATGGAAGAGTTCAAGACGGTGGCCCCGGAGCTCAAGCGCGAAATGGGGCAGCAGCTCAACAAACTCAAGGTCACGGCCCTCGACCGCATAAACGCCCTGCGCGAGCAACTTCAGGACGCAATCGCCGACGACGGCGCTGCGACCGAAGACATGACCCGTCCCGGTTCGGCCGAGCAGTTGGGGTCGCGCCACCCGATCTCGATCGTCAAGAACCAGATCGTCGAGGTCTTCTCGCGGCTGGGCTACACCGTCGCCGACGGGCCCGAGATCGAGGATGACTGGCACGTTTTCTCGGCGCTCAACTTCCCGCCCGAACATCCGGCGCGCGACATGCAGGACACGTTCTTCATCGAAAAGGATCCCGACATCCTGCTGCGCACGCATACCTCGTCGATCCAGGTACGCACCATGGAGCGCCAGAAACCGCCCATCCGCGTCATCTGCCCCGGCCGCGTGTTCCGCAACGAAGCCATTTCGTACCGCGCGCACTGCATCTTCCACCAGATCGAGGGCCTCTACATTGACGAAGGGGTGTCGTTCGCCGACATGAAACAGTCGCTGCTCTACTTCGCCAAGGAGGTTTTCGGCGAGCAGGCCGTCATCCGCATGCGCCCGTCGTATTTCCCCTTCACCGAACCTTCGGCCGAGGTCGACGTATCGTGCAACCTCTGCGGGGGCAAGGGCTGCCCGGTGTGCAAGGGTACCGGCTGGCTCGAAATCATGGGCTGCGGCATGGTAGACCCCAACGTACTCCAGGCAAACGGCATAGACCCCGAAAAATACTCGGGCTTCGCCTTCGGCATGGGTATTGAACGCATCGCAATGCTCAAATACGGCGTGAAAGACCTGCGCCTCTATTTCGAGAACGACGTGCGTTTCCTCCACCAGTTCGACACGGCACTCTAAAACACCGGGCCCATGAAACGTCTGACAGCGATCACGGTACTGTGCGTGCTCTTCCTTTCGGCCTTCGCCGCCGGGAAAGGCCCCGCCGGCGTGCCCGGCTATCCCGATTCGCTGCGCAGCGTATGGCTGTATACCGAAGGCATCAAACAGAATGCCATTGCCCGAGACACCGTCCGGGCGCGGGAATTCTTCGCCGAGGCCATCCGCAACGACTCGACCTTCGCACCGGCCTATTACGAAATGGCCGCCAACGGCATGTATTCCACGCCCGACGAGGCGGTGAATCTGGCACGCACGGCCTTCCGGCTCGACACCGCCAACAAGTGGTACCACCAGTTCCTCGGGCAGGCACTCATCTATGCCCGCCGTTACGACGAGGCGCTGGCCGTCTACCGCCGCCTGCGCAGCGACGAGCCGCAGAACCCCGACAACTACCGGATTCTGGCCGCCCTCTACGAGCAGGCGCAGCAGCCCTTCTCGGCCATCGCCACGCTCGACTCGGCCGAAGTGCGCTTCGGCCGCATCCCGGTGCTGAGCACCATGAAACGGCAGCTGCTGGTCGCTACGCGCCAGATGGACAAGGCCGTCGAAGAGGCCGAGGCCATGGTCGAAGCGGTGCCTTACGAGGCCGAACACCACGTCGTGCTGGCCGACCTCTACGGCATTCTGGGCAAGGATTCGCTGGCCAAGGCCGAATACGACCGGGCATTGCAGATCGACTCGACCGACGTGGGAACGCTCATGTCGCTGGCCGATTTCTACAACGGCCGCCACGATTACCGGGCGGTGCTGGACGTTACGCAGCGGCTTTTCGAGTCGGACAAGATGCCGCTCGACACGAAGATCAAACGTTTCGGGATCTTCACCTCCGACATGCGTTTCTACCGCGAATATTACCCCCAGCTCAATACGCTGGCCTCGACGCTTGCCGTCCGCTACCCGCAGGACAGGCGCGTCGTGGAACTTTATGCCAAACACCTGATCGCCTCGGGCGAGCTGGAACAGGCGCTCGCGCTCTACAAACTCCACCTCGACGACCAGCCGCCCGTCGAGGAGTATTTCCGTTCGGTGATAGACATCGAGAGCTATCTTCAGCATCCCGATTCGGTGAACCGCTATATCGGGCGCGCCCTGGAGCTCTTTCCCGGACAGGTCGATTTCCACCTCTCGAAAGGGCATACGCTGAATTATTCCAAACAATATCCCCAGGCGATCAAAGCCTACAAACAATCGCTGGGCTATGCCCGGACAGATTCGCTGCGCAGCGTGATCTGGGGATTTATCGGCGACACCTGGCACCAGAAAGCCACCGCCGGCGAACAGGACATCGACAACAATTTCGCCCGGGCTGTCCGAAAAGGTTCGTTCCGGGCGGATATGAAGCAGTGCTACAAAGCCTACGACCACAGCCTGCGCTACGATCCGGATAACGCCATGGTACTCAACAACTACGCCTATTTCCTCTCGCTCGAAGGGCGTGAACTCGAAAAGGCGCTCACGATGTCGAGCCGCGCCATCGCCCTCACGGACAACAACCCCACCTACCTGGACACCCATGCCTGGGTGCTCTTCAAGCTGGGACGCACGGCCGAGGCCAAGAAGGTGATGCAGCAGGCCATCGCCCTCGACGGGCAGGAGAGTGCGGCGCTGCTGGTTCATTACGGGGATATCCTGCATGCCATGGGCGAACAGTTCATGGCCGAAATATACTGGCGCAAGGGACTCGAAAAGGGCTACGACGCTGACCAGATCACCCGCCGCATGGAACAGGGCAAAGCCGAAAAAGAGTGACCGTGATGAAGCCCGCCCGCATACTGACCCTCCTTTTCCTGTTCGCCGCCTTTACCGCTGCGGCGCAGGGGGGCCGCGATGCCATCGAAGAGCAGAAACGGGTCATCGCCGCCCTGGAAAAGAGGATTGCCGACGAGGAACGCGCGATCTCGAAGATACAGGAAGGCCGCGCCGCCACCGAGGAACGGGTTCGCCGCCTGGCGCGCCAGCTCGACTCCCGCAACCAACTGCTCGAAGAGACCGAGAAGCAGGTGCGCCTGCTGCGCAAGGAGATATCCCGTACGGACAGCGTCGCCGGCGATCTCAGCTCGGCCCTGGAACGCAACCGTACGCAGTATGCCGAGATGGTACGCGAGGCCTACCGCAACTATAAGCACAACAATTACCTGACCTACATTTTCTCGTCGCGCGACTTCGCCGACGTCGCGAAAAAGATCACCAACCTGCGCGAGGTGGCTTCGATGCGCGAACGCAAACTGCACGACATCGCCGCACTTTCGGAACAGGTCGCCCGCGAGAAGGAGCTGCTCGACCGTCGCAAACGCTCGTTGGATTCGGTGACGCAGAACCTCACCGCCCAGAAACAGAAGCTCCAGCGCGATTCGCGCAACGCCCGGGCCAATATCCGCCAAATGTCGCAGAAGGAGAAACAGGCCCTGCAACGCAAACTGTCGCAGGAACAGCAACTCGACGTGGCCATCAGCGAGCTGCGCAAACTCACCAAAGGCAATACCGAGGGTGCGTCGTTCTCGACCAAGACCACGGGGCTGAGGCTTCCCGTCACGGCCGGTTCCGTAAAACGCTACAAGGAAAACATGGCCGAGATCTCCGGCCCCAAGGGTGCGCACGTCATTTCGATCTACGACGGAAAGGTCGTCGAAATCAAGCGCAACCGCATCACGAACAAATACGACGTTTTCGTGGCTCACGGCGAATATATAACCTCCTATGCCAACATGGGGTCGATATGCGTTGAAAAGGGCCAGAAAGTGGCAAGAAACGAACAGTTGGGCACCATCGGCTCGTCGTTCAACATC
>ERZ1504205.298-NODE-298-length-11448-cov-3.664092_pt1 | contig 11448 bp, 7 predicted proteins | sample MGYA00574885_ERZ1504205 | MGnify/ENA primary metagenome ERZ1504205 (study PRJEB39906, sample SAMEA3182050) | gut metagenome | biome: human; feature: gut; material: Stool; isolation source: human stools | place: Canada | collected 2012-02-22 ... | reverse complement strand
GTATCTTGCCGAGGCCAACAAGGGCACGGGCCTCAGGTTCGCCCGCTGGCTCAAGCCCTACTTCCAGTGGGTGCTGCCGATCCTGATCGTCATCATCCTGCTGCAGGGTCTCTAAACAGTGCAGAAAACCGGCGTCCGTTTCAAACGGACGCCGGTTTTTTGTTGTGTCTATTACGCAGCCGGTCCCGTCTCCGCGCGGGAGACTGCGGTGAAGTAGCTGTGGCCGAAGCAGTCGTGGCTCACACCGGTGAGGCCCTCGCGCAGGAGGTAGGCTGTACCGGAGAAGCAAAGCGGCGAAACGGCGCTGTCCTCAAGCAGCATCGCCTCCGCGTCGTGCAGGAAGGCCGCGCGGGCGGTGAGGTCGCCGGTCGATTCCGCCACGCCGACGAGCAGGTCAAAGGTGTCGTTGCGGTAGCCGCAGACGTTGCTCTCCGACGTGCCGCGGAACGGCAGCAGGTACTCCATCGGATCGTCGCAGCGAGCCGTGAGGGCGGTGAGCGCCGCGTCAAACTCCTCGGCGCTCACGCCCACCAGCTCGACCGCCACGCCCGTGGCAGTCCTCCACATATTGAACAGACTCAGCGCCACCGCGCGCGTCTGCTCCCCCTCCACAAAGAGGAAGCGGAGCGTCGGCAGGCCCGCGCCCTGATAGTGTCCGGCAGAGGTCATCAGCCGCGCCGCCTCGGCGCTGCGCTCGGCATAGCCCTCGGCGTCCGCCGCACAGAGCTCACCGCCCGCCGTGCGGAAGTCCTCCCCGCCCTCGGGCGCGTCGCTGATGCCGTCGGGCACACAGCCGGTCGCCGCCGTCGCCGTCACGCCGAGCTGTTCGGCGAGCGCCGCGCGGTCGATGGCAAGGTCAAAGGCACGGCGCAGCTGTGCGTCGGAGAAGGTGTCGGTCAGATGGTTGTAGAGCACACAGACCGTCTCCGCCAGCGGAGCGGGCTGCCACGTCTCATCCTCCGCCAGCTGCTCGATGGCCGCGTAGGGCAGCTTCGCGGTGTAGTCCAGCTCGCCGGCAAGCAGCTGCTCGTAGTTCGTCTGCGCGTCCGTCTCGAAGCGGAAGCAAATGCTGTCCGGCACGACGAGCTTGCTCTCGTAGTATTCGCCGTTTCTCTTCGTCTGAAGCTGCGCGGCCTTTACCCATGTGCCCACGGTATAGGGGCCGTTCGTCACGATGTCGGCGGTCGCCGCCCAGCTTGCATTCCCCTCCACCAGATCACGGCGCAGCGGGGCCGTCGCCGGCGACGTGCAGACGCTGGTGATGAAGTAAGCACAGGGCCTGCTGAGCGTCACGAGGAAGGTGCTCTCGCCCTTGGCCTTCACGCCGAGCAGCGACACGTCGCCGCTCTCGCGCACCTCGTCATAGCCAGCGACCATGCTCAGAAGCGAGGCGTTGGGCGATGCCGTCGCGGGATCGACCAACCGCTGCCAGGCATAAACGAAGTCCTCCGCCGTCACGCGCTCGCCGTCCGACCAGCGGGCCGCGGAGCGCAGCGTGAACGTATAGGTCACGGTGTCGTCGTAATTCTTTTCCTCGATGTATTCCTTGGCGATGCCCGCCACGGCGACCGCCTTGCCGGCACCGTCGTCGCGCATCCGCATCAGGCCCTCAAAGAGCGTGGAGAGCAGGCTCTCCGCCCCCACGTCGGTGTTCATGGTCGGGTCAAGCGTCTCCAGCGGACCGCAGACCGCGGCGCTCACCACAAAGTCCTCCGCGGGCTCCTCCTGCTTGCCGCAGCCGGCGAGCAGGGTCAAAAACAGCGCCGCACAGAGCAGCAGACAGACGGATCTTCGCAGCATTTTCATCGGGAGCGTCTCCTCTTTCTCTATCGTAAAACGCGGCGCGAAGCGCGCCGCACAGGCAAACATCTAAATGATTATATAAAAATTTGCCCCGCTTGTAAAGACGAGCGGGGCAAAAAGTTACAAATTGTTATTATTTGGCGTCCACGACCAGCGTATCACCCTCGAAGTGGGCGGGCTTGACGTCGTTTCCGGTGAACTTGGCGATGGCGTCGAGCCGCATCTTGCTCGGGTAGTCCGCCACGAGCGTGTAAGCGACGCCGTGACGCTTCGCGCGGCCCGTGCGTCCGATGCGGTGGACGTAATATTCGTTCTCCTGCGGCACGTCGTAGTTGAACACCGCGTCCACGTCGTCCACGTCGATGCCGCGGGCGGCGACGTCGGTGGCGACGAACACAGGCAGCTCGCCGCGGCGGAAGCGCGCCATGACCTGCTCACGCTTTTTCTGCGGGATGTCGCCGTGGATGCAGGCGGCGTCCAGTCCCTCCATCTCAAGGTACTTCGTCAGGCGCTCGACCATGCCCTTGGTGTTGCAGAACACCATCACGCGCTCCAGCTTCTCCTGCCGGATGATGCGCGCCATCGCCGCGACCTTGTCGGTCTGCTCGACCGTGACGGCATACTGAAGGATGTCGGGCTTATTCTGCTCGTCCGCGCGGACGGTGATCTCCTCGGGGTCGCGCTGGTAGACCCAGCTGATGTCCATGACCTCGCGCGAGATGGTCGCGGAGAACATACCGAGGTTGCGGCGGGATGGGATCTTGTCCAAAATACGGGTCACGTCGTGGATGAAGCCCATGTCGAGCATTCGGTCGGCCTCGTCGAGCACAACGGTCTGCACCCGGTCGAGCCGCACGGTGCGGCGCTTCATGTGGTCAGACAGGCGGCCCGGGGTCGCCACAACGATCTGCGGCTTTTTCTTCAGCGCGTCGATCTGCTTGCCAATGGGCGCGCCGCCGTAGAGGCACACCACGCGGATGCCGCTCATAAAAACGGCCAGGTCGCGCAGCTCGTCCCGGATCTGGATGGCCAGCTCCCGGGTGGGGGCCAGCACCAGGCCGGTGACCTGGGTCCCCTGGGGATCGGCGTGCTCGACCATAGGGATGCCGAAGGCAAAGGTCTTGCCCGTTCCGGTGGGGGCCTTGGCGATCACGTCCTTCCACTCGCGCATTGGCGGGATGCAGCCCGCCTGCACGGGGGTGGACCATTCGATGTTTTTCTTTTCCAATGCGCGCGTCATTTCCGGCAGCAGGCCAAGGCTGTCGAAGCGCACGCCCTGTGTGAATTCCATAGCGTTTTCCTCTGTTCTCGTGATTTTCAGTCAGAGAAATTATATCATGCCTGTCAATAGCGCGGAAAAGAGACGGCGCCGCCGTCTCTTTCCTCCGCTTTGCTTACTTGTGCGGGACGTGCCAGATGTTGTCCGCATACTGCGCGACCGCGCGGTCGGCGGCGAAGATACCGCTGCGCGCGATGTTGAGAAGCGACATACGGTCCCACGCCGCGCGGTCGGCGTAGGTCTTCGCCATGCGCTGCTCGGCGGCGCAGTAGGAGGCGAAGTCCTGCAGGAGCATATATTCGTCGCGCTGGAGCAGGCGCTGGGCGAGATCGTCGTAGCTCACACCGTCGGAGAAGCCCGTGCGGAGCTGATCGACCACGCGCTTGAGCGCGTCGTCGCGCTCGCAGAGCCGCTGGGGCGCGTAGCCCTGCGCCTTCAGGCGCGCGACCTCGTCCGCGTGCAGGCCGAAGAGGAACATATTCTCGTCGCCAAGCACCTCGTGCATCTCGACGTTCGCGCCGTCGAGCGTGCCGACGGTCAGCGCACCGTTCATCATAAACTTCATGTTGCCCGTGCCGCTGGCCTCCTTGCCGGCGGTGGAGATCTGCTGGCTGACCTCGCTCGCGGGCATCAGATGCTCGGCGAGGGACACGCGGTAATTCTCCAGAAAGACGACCTGCAGGCGTCCCCTGCACAGCGGATCGCTGTTGATCTGGTTCGCCAGCGAATTGATGAGGTGGATGATGCGCTTGGCGACCGCGTAGCCCGGTGCGGCCTTCGCGCCGAAGAGGAAGGTCCGCGGCTGCAGCTCCATGCTCGGATCGTCCTGCAATTTCTGGTACAGATAAATGATGTGCATGGCGTTGAGCAGCTGACGCTTGTACTCATGCAGGCGCTTGACCTGCACGTCAAAGATGGCGTCGGTGTTGAGTGCCACGCCCTGCGTCTTTTTGACGTAAGCGGCAAAGTCGAGCTTGTTGGCGCGCTTGATCTCGTCGAGCCGCGCGAGCACCGCGCCATCGCCGGCGAAGGCCTCGAACTTCTTGAGCTCCTCGGGATGGAGCAGATAGCCGCGCCCGCCGCAGAGGTCGGCGATCAGGCCGTCGAGCCGCGGGTTGATCTGCGCGAGCCAGCGGCGGTGGTCGATGCCGTTGGTGACGTTCTTGAACTTCTCCGGCTCCATCTGGTACTGCCAGCGGAATACGTCGTGGCGCAGGATGTCGGAGTGCAGCGCGGAAACGCCGTTGACCGCCATGCCGCCCGCGATGCACAGGTTCGCCATACGCACCTGCCCGTCCCAGACGATGGCCAGCTCCGCGGTCTTGGCGGGGTCGTGGTAGAAGTTCTCGACCTGCTTTTGATAGCGGTGCGCGATCTCGGTGATGATCTCCCACACGCGCGGGAGCAGCGTCTCCATGAGCTGCTGCGGCCAGCGCTCGAGCGCCTCAGCGAGCACGGTGTGGTTCGTGTAGGCGACAGAATTTTTTGTGATATTCCACGCGGTATCCCAGTCGAAGCCCGCATCGTCCATCAGAATACGCATCAGCTCGGGAATGACCAGCGCGGGGTGCGTGTCGTTGATCTGGATGACGTTCTTCTCGTGGAAGTTCGCCGCCGTGCCGTAGACCTCGATGTGCTTGCGCATGATGGACTGCATCGTGGCGGAGACGAAGAAATACTGCTGCTTGAGGCGCAGCGACTTGCCCTCATAGTGGTTGTCCTCGGGATAGAGGATCTTGGCGATGGTCTCCGCCATCGCCTCCTGCTCGCTCGCGCGCAGGTATTCGCCCTGCGAGAACAGGCTCATATCCACCGGCGTCGGGGACTTCGCGTCCCACAGGCGCAGGGGGTTGACGTGCTCGGTGCCGTAGCCCGTGATCTCCATGTCGCAGGGCACGGCGAGCACCTTCGTCGCGCCCTCGGGCACGACGTGCAGCCGTCCGTTGTCCCAGAACTTGCGGATCGTGCCGCCGAAGAGCACCTCCTCCGTCTCCTGCGGCTTGGGCATCAGCCACGCGCCGCCGATGTCCTTCCAGTTGTCCGGCAGCTCGACCTGCTGCCCATCCACGATGCGCTGGCGGAAGATGCCCAGCTCATAGCAGATGGAGTAGCCCGCGGCGGGGATGTCGAGCGTGGTCATGGAATCCAGATAGCAGGCGGCGAGGCGGCCGAGGCCGCCGTTGCCGAGGCCCGCGTCGGGCTCGACCTCGAAAATATCCGCCGCGCGGAAGCCCAGCTCGCCGATCGCCTCGCGCAGCACGCCGCTCACGCCGAGGTTGTAGGCGTTCTTTTCCAGGCTGCGGCCCAGCAGGAATTCCATGGAAAGGTAATGCACCTTCCGCTTTTCCTCGCGGCGCGTGGCCATTCGGCTCTCCACACCGCGCTCGGTCATCACGTCGCGCAGCACCAGCGCCGCGGCGCGCATCACCTGCGCGTCGTCGGCCTCCTCGGGCGTCACGCCGAAGCCCAGGCGCAGCTTATCCGTAAGCGCCTGCTTCATTCCCTGTGTCGTTGTGATATCCATATTTCTTTGTACCTACCTTATTTGCAGATGGAATCGTAAATTTCGCGGTATTTTTTCGCGCTGCGCGCCCAGCTGAAATCCTCGGCCATGCCGCGCTTGCGCAGAGCCTTGTATGCCTCCGGCTTCTGATGGTAAAGGTCCACCGCCTCGCCGATGACGTAGCACATATCGCCCGCGTTATAATTTGTAAAGGAAAAGCCGTTGCCCGCGCCGTTCCACGCCTCGTAGGCGTGAACGGTGTCCTTCAGCCCGCCGGTCTCGCGCACGATGGGCACCGCGCCGTAGCGCATGGCGATCATCTGGCTCAGGCCGCACGGCTCGCTCTTGGACGGCATGAGGAACAGGTCCGCGCCCGCGTAGATCTGCATGGCAAGACTCTCGGAGTAGCCGAGATGCACCGCCACGCGGCCCGGGTACTTCGCCTGCGCCCAGGAGAAGAAGGACTCGTACTTCCCGTCGCCCTTGCCGAGCACGACGAGCTGCATATCCTTTTCCATGAAGTAATCGAGCGTCTCGCACACGAGGTCGAGTCCCTTGTGGCTCACGAGCCGCGAGACCATCGCGACCACGGGCGTATCCTTCCTTTCGGCAAGGCCCATCATGCGCTGCAGCGCCGCCTTGTCCTTCGCCTTGCCGGCCATGCGCCGGAGCGAGTAGTTCGCCGTCAGGTTGTGGTCGCTCGCGGGATCGTAGCGTTCCATGTCGATGCCGTTGAGCACGCCGTGGAGCTTGCCCTCCACCATCTGCATCACGCTCTCAAGGCCGTGGGCGAAGTAGGCATACTTGAGCTCCTGCGCGTAGGTGGGGCTGACGGCGGTCACGGCGTCCGCCGTGACGATCGCGCCCTTGAGCAGGTTCACGTCGCCGTCGAAGGCAAGCGTGCCGCCGGTGAACCAGCCCGCGTCGAGACCGAAAAGGTCCTCGACCGTCTCGCGGCCGTAGCGGCCCTGATACTCGATGTTGTGGACGGTGATGACCGTGCGGACGGACTTGTAGAATTCCTCGCGCACCGCCTCGTCGCGGATGTAGATGGGCACGAGCGCGGTCTGCCAGTCGTTGCAGTGGACGACGTCCGGCTTCTCCGGCAGCAGCGGCAGCAGCTCCGTCACCGCGCGGCAGAAGAAGGCGAAGCGCTCGCCGTCGTCATAATAGCCGTAAAGCTCGGGACGCTTGAAATACTGCTCGTTGTCCACGAAGTACCACGTCACGCCCTGCCGCTCGTAGGAGAAAAGTCCGCAGTACAGGCTGCGCCAGGCAAGGCGCACATAGGTGTAGCGCTCAAAGTGCAGCCGGTCGCGCCACGCGTCCGCGACGCTCTGGTAGAGCGGCAGAATGACGCTCACGCGGTCGCCGTTCGCGGCAAGCGACTGCGGCAGGCTGCCCGCAACGTCCGCAAGGCCGCCGGTCTTGCAGAAGGGAACGGCCTCGGATGTGACATAGAGAATGTTCATAGCTTTCCTCCTTATTCCGTGTGTGCTTCAGACGATGCTGCCCTTGGAAATGACGATGGGGTAGCTCTCATGCCCCATGAGCGTGCGCCCGGGCAGGACCTCCACATATTTGTCGGTGATGACGTAGCGGAGCGTCACGCCGTCGCGCACGCGCGTGCCCTTGAAGAGAATGGAATCGCGCAGCTCCGCGCCCTTTTCCACCGTCACGCCGGGGAAGAGGATGCAGTTCTCCACGCTGCCCTCGATGGTGCAGCCGTCGGCGACGAGCGAATTCTTCACGCGGCTGCCCGGCGCGAAATAGCTCGACGCCTCGTCGTCCTCCTTGGCGAGGATGGGCCGCGCGGCGGCAAAGAGCTCGGCGCGGATGGAGCCTTGCAGCAGCTCCATCGAGCGGTCGTAATACTCCTGCACGGAGCGGAGCTGGGCGGCGTAGCCGTCCCAGACGTAGCTCCGGAGCTTCAGCCGTCCGGTCATGCCCGCGAGCACGTCGCGGCGGAAGCTGTATTTATCCTGCGCGGAGCACTCGTCCACGAGCGTGAGCAGCAACTGCTTGCTGAGAATGTAGATCTCCAGCGAGCGGTGGCCGCGCGGCGTGGTCGGCGCGCACCAGACCTGCCCGATCGCGCCGTCGCTCTCGAGCGTGAGGTAGGTCGCGTTGTCCACGAAGCCGCCGTTCGCCGTGCAGACGGCGGTGATGTCCGCGCCGCTCTCCAGATGCGCGGCAAACACGTCCGCGAGCGGCAGATTGATGATGAGGTCGCTGTCGGAGAGCACGACGTAGTCCTGCCGTATCCCCTGTAAATATGAGCGGACGCCGGCAAGGGCCTCCATCTTGCCGCGGAACTCGCCGCTGCGGTAGGCGCGGGTATCGGCGAAGGGCGGCAGGATACGCAGCCCGCCGTACTTGCGCGCCATGTCCCAGGTCTTGCCGTTGCCGATGTGGTCAAGCAGGCTCTGGTAATTGCCGTGCAGCACCACGCCGACGTCGGTGATGCCGGCGGCGTGCAGATTGGAGAGCATGAAATCGACGACGCGGTAGCGTCCGCCGAACGGGATGGAGGCGGGCATCCGGCGTTCCGCCAGCTCGCGCAGTCCCGGCTCCTGTTCGTAGGAGAAAATAATGCCGTGCAGTCCGTTCATCGTACCGTCTCCTTTCCTTCGCGGTTGAGCATCCGGTTCGCCTTGAGCGTGCGGCCCGCCTCGACCTGCGCCTCGGGGCCGACGACCGTGATGCCCCACTCCTCCGGCGGCGCCGCCTCGGGCGACGCGCCGACGCGGGCGTTCTCGCCCACGCGGACGTTCTCGCCGAGGATGGCGTAGGCGACCCTCGCGCCGCGCTCGACGACCGCACCGGGCATGAGGATGGAATACTCCACCTCCGCGCCCTCGGCGACGGTGCAGCGCTGCGAGAGCACGGAATTGCGCACCGTGCCCTCGACCTCCGAGCCGCGGGTGACGACGCTGTGGTCGACCTCCGCCGTCTCGCCGAGGTAGGCGGGCGGCTCGCTCTCCGCGCGGGCATAGATGGGCCAGTCCTTATCGAGCAGGTTCAGCCCGCTGCCCTGCGCGAGCATATCCATGTTCGCGTCCCAGAGGGAATCGAGCGTGCCGACGTCCTTCCAGTAGCCCTCGAAGCGATAGGCGGACATCTTCTCGCCGGCATTCAGCATGGCAGGGATGATATTCTTGCCGAAGTCGTTGCTCGAGTCCGCGTCGTTCTCGTCCGCGATGAGGTAGGCGCGCAGCTTCTTCCACGAGAAAACGTAAATGCCCATCGAGGCAAGGTTGCTCCTGGGCTGCTTCGGCTTTTCCTCAAACTCCGTGATGGTGTCCTCGCCGTCGACGTTCATGATGCCGAAGCGGCTCGCCTCGTCCCAGGGCACCTCCATCACGGCGATGGTGCAGTCGGCGTGCACACGCTTGTGGTGCGCGAGCATGGCGGCGTAGTCCATCTTGTAAATGTGGTCGCCGGAGAGAATGAGCACATAGTCGGGATCGTACATATCCACGAAGCCGACGTTCTGGTAGATGGCGTTCGCCGTGCCCTTGAACCACGTCGCGCCCTTCGCGCTCTGGTAGGGCGGGAGGATGTGTACGCCGCCGTCCGAGCGGTCAAGGTCCCAGGGCTGGCCGTTGCCGATGTAGCGGTTGAGCTCCAGCGGGCGGTACTGCGTGAGCACGCCGATGGTGTCGATGCCGGAGTTCGCGCAGTTGGAAAGGGGAAAGTCGATGATGCGGAACTTCCCGCCGAACGGGACGGCGGGCTTTGCCATGTTCTCCGTCAGGACGTAAAGGCGGCTGCCCTGTCCGCCGGCGAGCAGCATGGCGATGCACTCTTTTTTCATGCCGGTAATTCCTCCCTTGCCTTGCTTTTTTTCGCTTTCGGTTTCTTATATTCGCCCGCGCCGCGCAGGATGACCGCGCCGAGCGGGGGGATGGTGATGGCAATAGACTGCTCGCGTCCGTGCGAGGGGATCGCCTGCGTTCGGACCGGCTTTTCGTTGCGCCACTCGCCCGTGCCGCCGAACGCGGTATCATCCGTGGAAAGCTCCTCGCGCCACGTTTTCCGCGGCGGGACGCCGAAACGGTAGTCCCGGTAGCCGTTGGGCGAGAAGTTGACCGCGACCAGCAGCTCCTCGCCCGCGCCGTCGCGGCGGACAAAGACGACGGTGTTATCCTCGTTGTCGTCCGCGACGAGCCACTCAAAGCCCGCCCAGTCAAAGTCGATGCGCCAGAGCGCGGGGTTCGTCAGGTAGTACCGGTTGACGGCACGGAAGAAATCCTGCATCCTGCGGTTGGCATCGTTTTCGAGCAGATACCAGTCGAGCTGACCGGCAAAATCCCACTCGTGCCACTGGCCCAGCTCCGCGCCCATGAAGGTGAGCTTCTTGCCCGGGTGCGTGAGCATATAGACCATGAAGCTGCGCACGCCCGCGAGCTGCCGCCACTCGTCGCCCGGCATCTTGCCGCGCAGGCTGCCCTTCATGTACACCACCTCGTCGTGCGAGATGGGCAGCACGAAGTTTTCGGAAAAGGCGTACATCAGCGAGAAGGTGAGGTCCTTATGATGGAACTGGCGGAACCACGGGTCGAGCTTGAGGTAGTGGCACATGTCGTTCATCCAGCCCATGTTCCACTTGAGGTTGAAGCCCAGCCCGCCGTCCGAGACCGGATAGGTCACGAGCGGCCACGCGGTCGATTCCTCCGCCACCATCATCACGTTCGGATCAATGGCAAAGGCGGCGGTGTTGAGCGCGCGCAGGAAGTCGATGGCCTCCAAGTTCTCGTGGCCGCCGTTTTTGTTCGGCGTCCACTCGCCCGCTTCGCGCCCGTAGTCGAGGTATAGCATGGACGCCACCGCGTCCACGCGCAGGCCGTCAAGGTGATATTCCCGCAGCCAGTAGGCGGCGGACGAGAGCAGGAAGCTCTTCACCTCGCCGCGCCCGTAGTCGAATACGCGCGTGCCCCAGCCCGCGTGCTCGCGCTTTTTTGGGTCGGCGTACTCGTAGCACGGCTCGCCGTCGAAGTCAATGAGACCGTGCTCGTCCTTGCAGAAGTGCGCGGGCACCCAGTCAAGAATGACGGAGATGCCCCTTCGGTGCATCATGTCCACGAAGTACATGAAGTCGTGCGGCGTGCCGTAGCGCGAGGTCGGCGCGAAGTAGCCGGTGCACTGGTAGCCCCACGAGTCGTCGAGCGGATACTCGGTCACGGGCATCAGCTCCACGCAGTTGTAGCCGAGGTCGGCGGCGTACTCGCTCAGCTCGTCCGCGAGCGAGCGGTAGTCGTAAAAATCGCCGTTTTCGCGCCGCCGCCACGAGCCGAGGTGAACCTCGTAGATGTTGAGCGGACGGTCATAGACCGGCTGCTTTGCCGCAAGGTACGCGTCGTCGCCCCAGTCGTAGCCCGCAAGCTCGTAGAGCTTGCTCGCCGTGCCGGGACGCGTCTCGGCGTGGAAGGCGTAGGGGTCGGCCTTGAAGGTCACCGCGCCGCTCTGCGCGGTGACGGCGAACTTGTAGGTATCATACGGCGAAAGGCCCGCGGCCTCCGTCTCCCAGATGCCGCCATCGAGACGGCGCATCGGATGCGCGGTGGGGTCCCACGCGCAGAAATCGCCCACGACGCTCACGCTCCCCGCGTGCGGCGCCCAGACGCGGAACACCCAGCCGTCCGGCGTGCGGTGCGCGCCGAGCGTGCGGTACAGCTCCGTTGCGCTGCCGCCATAAAAGGCGGCGAGATCAAAATGCTCCATGGCGCTTGTCCTCCCTCTTTTCAGCATACGCGCCCGCGGGCGCGAAAAACGTCGGATCTACTCGCTCAGCTTGTGGTCCTCGCTCCATTGAGTGAGCTTTGTCTTGTTGCCCTTTTCGTCCATCACATAGGTGTTGTTG
>ERZ1504205.292-NODE-292-length-11653-cov-3.570616_pt1 | contig 11653 bp, 8 predicted proteins | sample MGYA00574885_ERZ1504205 | MGnify/ENA primary metagenome ERZ1504205 (study PRJEB39906, sample SAMEA3182050) | gut metagenome | biome: human; feature: gut; material: Stool; isolation source: human stools | place: Canada | collected 2012-02-22 ... | reverse complement strand
GAGTAGGGAGCTTCGCTCTGAGGCGGCGCGTTTCAGAGGCCGACCGTCTGGGCACTCCAACTGCAAAGGGCAGCGGAGCGCCTATTTTTATGTTTGAGGGAGGGAACGCAGATGAGAAAGGTTGCGATCGTTATGGGCAGCAAGAGTGATCTGCCCGTCGCGGAGAAGGCCGTAGGCGTATTGCGAGACTACGGCGTCCAGATGGAAGTGCGCGTATTATCCGCTCACCGGTGTCCGAATGAGGCAAGGGAATTTGCCGCGTCGGCTCGGGAGGGCGGATTTTCTGTTATCCTCGCGTTCGCCGGCATGGCGGCGCATCTTGCCGGCGCGATGGCGGCAAACACCACGCTGCCGGTGATCGGCGTGCCGTGCAGCGGGACGAAGCTTGACGGCATGGACGCACTGCTCTCCACCGTGCAGATGCCGAGCGGCATCCCTGTGGCGACGGTGGCGGTGGACGGCGGGAAGAACGCCGCGCTGCTGGCGGTGCAGATCATGGCGGTCTCCGACGCGGAGCTCGCCCAAAAGCTGGACGAGGCGCGGACGCGGGAGCGGGACGCCGTGCTGCGCGCGGACGAAGAGGTTCGGGCGCTCTATCAGTAAATCAGGAAAATACACTTCAAAAAACATAAAGGAGAGCACAAGAAGATGAAACTCGTATATACCGGAAAGACCAAGGATGTATTCGCACTGGACAACGGTAACTATCTGCTCAGGTTCAAGGATGACTGCACGGGCAAGGACGGCGTGTTTGACCCCGGCGAGAACAGCGTGGGCCTGACCATCGAGGGCGTGGGCAATGTCAACCTGCGCATGACCAAGCACTTTTTTGAAAAGATCAACGCCGCCGGCATCCGCACGCACTATGTCTCCGCGGATCTGAAGGAGACCACGATGGAGGTCCTGCCCGCGAAGGTCTTCGGCCACGGGCTGGAGGTCATCTGCCGTCTCAAGGCGGTGGGGAGCTTCCGCCGCCGCTACGGTGAGTACATTGAAGAGGGCGCCGACCTGCCCGCCTATGTGGAGACGACCTTCAAAAATGACGCGCTGGGCGATCCGCTGGTGACGAAGGACGGTCTTGTGGCGCTGGGCGTGATGACCGAGCAGCAGTATGACGACATCAAGGCCATGACGCAGAAGATCACCGAGATCGTCGCAGATGACCTGCGCGAAAAGGGCCTTGTCCTCTACGACATCAAGTTTGAGTACGGCTACGCGCCGGATGGCAGCGTGATGCTGATCGACGAGATCTCCTCCGGCAATATGCGCGTCTATCGGGACGGAAAGTACATCGACCCCATGACGCTCTCCGAGCTGTTCTTTGCGTAATGGGGGGCTTTTTCGGCGCGGTCTCGGACCGCGATGTCGCGCTGGATGTCTTCTTCGGCACGGACTATCATTCTCACCTCGGCACGCGCCGCGGCGGAATGGTGCTATTTGACAAGAAGGAGGGCTTCCAGCGGCAGATACACAATATTGAAAATACGCCCTTTCGGACGAAGTTTGAGCGGGACCTCGCGGACTTCCGCGGCCACGCGGGGCTCGGCTGCATCAGCGACAGCGACCCCCAGCCGCTGCTTGTGCGCTCCCATCTGGGCTTGTACGCCATCGTGACGGTCGGCATCATCAACAACACCGACGAGCTGGTGAAGGCTTATCTCTCCGACAAGGGCCAGCAATTTCTGACGCTGAGCAGCGGCCGCGTGAATGTCACCGAGCTGACCGCCGCGCTCATCAATCAGGAAAACGACCTTGTCTCCGGCATCCTCCACGCGCAGGAGGTCATCGACGGCTCCATGACGATCCTGATTTTGACCGAGGAAGGAGAGCTGATCGCCGCGCGTGACAGCATGGGGCGCCTCCCTGTGCTGATCGGGCAGCGCGAGGACGGCTACTGCGTATCGTTCGAGTCCTTCGCCTATCATAAGCTCGACTATCAGGACGCCTATGAGCTGGGGCCGCGGGAGATCGTCCGGCTGAACGCCAAGGGCTTCCAAACACTCTCTCCCGCGGGGAAGCAGATGAAGATCTGCGCCTTTTTGTGGACCTATTACGGCTACCCGAACTCCAACTACGAGGGTGTGAACGTGGAGCTGATGCGCTATCGCAACGGCGCGATCATGGCGCGGGATGAGGCGGAGCGCGGCGGCGTGCCCGAGGTGGATTTCGTCGCCGGCGTGCCGGATTCCGGCGTGCCGCACGCCATGGGCTATGCCAACCACAGCGGCAAGCCCCTTGCGCGTCCCTTTGTGAAATACACCCCGACCTGGCCGCGCTCCTTCATGCCCGAGGATCAGCAGGTGCGCAGCAGAGTGGCGCGCATGAAGCAGATCCCCGTGCCGGAGCTGATCGAGGGGAAGAAGCTGCTGTTTGTGGATGACTCCATCGTGCGCGGCACGCAGCTGCGCGAGACCGTGGATTTTTTATACAGCACCGGCGCGGCGGAGGTCCATATGCGCTCGGCCTGCCCGCCCATCATGTACCCCTGCCGCTACCTGAACTTTTCGCGCGGCAACAGCGCCATGGACCTGCTCGCGCGCCGCATGGTGCAGGAGCTGGAGGGCAACGAGGGCCAAAAGCATCTGGAGGAATACGCCGACAGCCGCACCGAGCGCGGAAAATGCCTGCTACATGAGATCTGCGCGCAGTTTGGCTTTGATTCACTCTCCTATCAGTCCCTTGACGGGCTGCTGGAGGCGATCGGTATTGACAGGGACAAGGTCTGCACCTACTGCTGGACCGGAAAGGAATGACATTATGGGCATCTCTCACTCGGAAGCATACGCGGCCGCCGGCGTTGACATCGAGGCGGGCTATCAGGGCGTAAAAATGATGAACCGCTATGTACAGCGCACACTCACAGCCGATGTGATCTCCGATCTCGGCGGCTTCGGCGGGCTTTTCTCGCTGGACCTGCACGGGCTTGAAAAGCCGGTGCTGGTCTCCGGCACGGACGGCGTTGGCACCAAACAGCGCATCGCGCAGCTCATGGATCGTCACAACACCGTCGGCATCGACTGCGTGGCGATGTGCGTCAACGACATCATCTGCTGCGGGGCGAAGCCGCTGTTCTTCCTTGACTACATCGCCATCGGCAAGAACATCCCGGAAAAGGTCGTGTCGCTGGTCTCGGGCGTATCCGAGGGCTGCGTACGCGCGGGCTGTGCGCTCATCGGCGGCGAGACCGCCGAGCACCCCGGCACGATGAAGCCGGACGATTACGACCTTGCGGGCTTTGCCGTGGGCGTCGTGGACCGTGGCAAAATTCTGGACAAGAACAAAATGCAGCCGGGAGACATGGTCATCGCGCTGCCCTCCAGCGGGCTGCACTCCAACGGCTACTCGCTCGTGCGCAAGGTGTTCGATGTGGAGAACGCCGACCTCGGGCAGTATTACGGTGAGCTGGGCTGCGCGCTGGGCGAGGAGCTGCTGCGCCCGACAAAGATCTATGCCCGTCCTGTGTTAGCGGCCATCGAAGCCGCCGATATCCGCGGCATCAGTCACATCACCGGCGGCGGCTTCTATGAGAACATTCCGCGCTGCATTCCCGACGGCCTGTGCGCGAAGATTGAAAAGAAAGCGCTGCGCATCCCGCCGATCTTCCCCCTGCTTTCGCGCATGGGCGGCATCTCGGAGCGCGATATGTTCAACACCTTCAACATGGGCACAGGCATGGTGCTCGTCGCTGCAAAGGACAGCGCCGACAAGGCGCTCGCCGCGCTGCATTCTCTCGGTCAGGAGGCCGGCGTCATCGGTGAGATCGTATTGGGCGAGGAAAAGGTGGAACTATGCTGACACCCGCCCGCATCGCTGTGCTGGTCTCCGGCGGCGGCACGAATTTGCAGGCGCTGCTCGACGCACAGCGTGACGGAAAAATGCCGCACGGCGAGATCGTGCTGGTCGTTTCTTCCCGCGCGGGGGCCTATGCGCTCACGCGGGCGGAAAACGCGGGTGTTGCGGCGCGCGTGCTCTCGCCCTCCTGTGGGCAGGAGCCGTTTGAAAACGAGCTTTCCGTGCTGCTGCGCGAGCAGGAGATCGACCTCATTCTCCTCGCAGGCTTTACGGTCATCCTCAGCGCAGAATTTACAAAGCAGTGGCCGCGGCGCATCCTGAATGTCCATCCGTCCCTGATCCCCGCCTTCTGCGGCAAGGGCATGTATGGCCTGCGGGTGCATGGGGCCGCGCTCGCACGCGGCGTGAAGGTCACGGGCGCGACGGTGCACTTTGTCAACGAAATTCCCGACGGCGGCGAGATCCTGCTGCAAAAGGCGGTGGAGATCGCGCCGGACGACACGCCCGAAACGTTACAGCGGCGCGTGATGGAGCAGGCGGAATGGCAGCTGCTGCCGCTTGCAGCAGAGCGCGTCTGCGCAGAGATCGTAAGAGAGAAGGAGCAGAAAAATGACTGATTTTCTGGAGTTTTTAAGGGCGACCTCTTATCCCGGCCGCGGCATCCTTGTCGGACGCCGCTGTGTGTATTATTTCATCATGGGGCGCAGCGAGAACAGCCGCAACCGCGTCTTTGTCAAGACAGAGGACGGCATCCGCACCGAGGCGCACGACCCCGCCAAGCTCTCTGACCCCAGCCTCATCATCTATCATCCCGTGCGCACGATGGGGCGCGACCTCGTCGTGACGAACGGCGACCAGACCGACACCATCTGCGAGCACGGCGACTTTCGCCGCGGCCTCATGACGCGCGAATACGAGCCCGACGAGCCAAACTGGACGCCGCGCATCTCCGCCATCATGCACGAGGACGGCTCCTTCGAGCTGTCCATCCTCAAGCGTAAGGATGGACGCTGCCTGCGCGAGTTCTTCTGCTACGAGGGCTGCGACGAGGGCAAGGGCTATTTCATCAGCACCTATCAGGGCGACGGCAGCCCGCTGCCGACCTTCGCGGGGGAGCCGATGGAGGTGAGCGTTCCCTCGCCCGAGGAGGTCTGGGCGGCGCTCAACGCGGACAACAAGGTCTCCCTTTATACGAACATGAACGGCGAGGTAAAGCTGTTCAACAAAAACTTAGGCGACTGAGGAGGACAATATGAACGAGCTGGAACTCAAATACGGCTGCAACCCCAACCAGAAGCCCGCGCGCGTTTTCATGAAAAACGGCGCAGCCCTTCCCTTTACGGTTCTCAACGGCAAGCCCGGCTACATCAACCTGCTCGACGCCTTCAACTCGTGGCAGCTCGTGCGCGAGCTGAAGGAGGCGACGGGCCTTCCCGCCGCGGCGAGCTTCAAGCATGTCTCTCCCGCGGGCGCGGCGCTCGGCCTGCCGCTCGATGAGGTGGACAAAAGGGTCTATTTCGTCGCGCCCGACGCGGCGCTCTCCCCCATCGCCTGTGCCTATATCCGCGCCCGCGGCGCGGACCGCCTCTGCTCCTACGGCGACTGGGCGGCGCTCTCCGACGAGTGCGACGCCGCCACCGCCGCGTATCTGAAAAACGAGGTCTCCGACGGCATCATCGCCCCCGCCTACAGCGACGAGGCGCTTGCCATCTTAAAGACGAAAAAGGGCGGCAAGTACAACATCGTGCAGATCGACCCTGCCTATGTTCCCGCGCCGCTGGAGCAGAAGGATGTTTTCGGCATCACCTTCGAGCAGGGGCACAACGACTGCAAAATCGATGAAAGCCTGCTCACGAACATCGTCACCGAAAATAAAGACCTGCCCGAGGGTGCAAAGCGCGATATGCTCCTTGCCCTCATCACGCTCAAATACACCCAGTCCAACTCCGTCTGCTATGTGAAGGACTCTCAGACCGTCGGCGTGGGCGCGGGCCAGCAAAGCCGCATCCACTGCACCCGACTTGCGGGACAGAAGGCGGACAACTGGTATCTCCGCCGCCATCCGAAGGTGCTCGCTCTCTCGTTCGTGGACGGCATCCGCCGTCCCGACCGCGACAACGCCATCGATGTCTACCTCTCTGACGAGTGCGACGATGTGCTCGCCGACGGCGCGTGGCAGCATATCTTTAAGGAGCGCCCCGAGGCGCTCACGGGCGAGGAAAAGCGCGCTTGGCTCGCGCAGCAGCGCGGCGTGACCGTCGGCTCGGACGCCTTTTTCCCCTTCGGCGACAATGTCGAGCGCGCGCGCAGGAGCGGCGCTTCCTACATCGTCGAGCCGGGCGGCTCGATCCGCGACGACAATGTCATCGAGACGGCGAACAAATACGGCATCACTATGGCGTTCACGGGTATGCGCCTGTTCCATCATTAAGCAAGGAGGAATTTCTCCATGAAGCTCATGGTCATCGGCGGCGGCGGCCGCGAACACGCCATCATTAAAAAGCTGAAGGAAAATCCCGCGGTCGAGAAAATTTACTGTCTGCCCGGCAACGGCGGCATCGCCGCCGACGCAGTCTGCGTCAGTGAGATCGGCGCGAAGGACATCCCCGCGCAGGTCGAATTTGCCAAGGCGCACGGCATTGATTATGCCGTTGTCGCGCCGGACGACCCCCTTGCACTCGGCGCGGTGGACGCGCAGAGCGAGGCGGGCATCCCCTGCTTCGGCCCTGACAAAAAGGCCGCCGTCATCGAGGCGAGCAAGGTGTTTGCAAAGGACTTGATGCAAAAATACAACATCCCCACCGCAAAATACCGCGTCTTTACCGACACGCCCTCCGCCTGTGCCTACATCGACGCCGAGGGTGCGCCCATCGTCGTCAAGGCGGACGGTCTCGCGCTCGGCAAGGGCGTCGTCGTCGCGCAGACAGTCGAGGAGGCGAAGGCCGCCGTGCGCGCGATGATCGAGGATAAGACCTTCGGTCAGAGCGGCGCGCGCGTCGTCATCGAGGAATATATGGAGGGTCCCGAGGTCTCGGTGCTGAGCTTCACCGACGGCGAAGCGCTCGTGCCGATGGTCTCCTCCATGGACCACAAGCGTGCGCTCGACGGCGACAAGGGCCCCAACACCGGCGGCATGGGCGCGGTCGCGCCGAACCCGTATTATACAAAGGAGATTGCGGCGGAGTGCATGGAGAATATCTTCCTGCCGACGATCCGCGCGATGAAGGCGGAGGGCCGCCCCTTCCGCGGCTGCCTCTACTTCGGGCTGATGCTCACCAAGAGCGGCCCGAAGGTCGTGGAGTACAACTGCCGCTTCGGCGACCCCGAAACGCAGGCGGTGCTGCCGCTGCTCAAAAGCGACCTGCTCACCGTCATGCAGGCGACGACGAACGGTACGCTCGCGGACGCGAGCGTGGAATTTTCGACCGGTTCCGCCTGCTGCGTCGTGCTCGCGTCCGAGGGCTACCCCCAAAAGTATGAGAGCGGCTTTCCCATCACGATGAGCGAGGAGGCCGCCGCGCACTGCTATGTCGCGGGCGCAAAAAAGGACGGCGATACGCTCCTGACCGCGGGCGGGCGCGTGCTCGGCATCACCGCCGCCGCCCCCACGCTGAGGGCCGCCGTCGAGGAGGCGTACCGGCTGGCGGAGGGCGTAGCTTTTGCCAGCAAATACTGCCGCGGCGACATCGGCAGCGCCGCGCTCGCGGCGCGGGAGGAGAGAGGATAAAATGGTATTTCGGACCTATGTGGAAAAGCGGCAAGGTCTCGCGCCCGAGTGCGAGGCGCTGCTGACGGACTGCCGCGATTTTCTCGGCGTGCAGGGCCTGCGCGCCGCGCGTATCTGGAATCGCTATGATGTAGAGGGGATCGAGGCCCCTCTCTTTGAAAATGCCTGCAGGAGCGTGTTCTCCGAGCCGCCGCTGGACCTTGTGTCCGACGCGGCGGACACGCAGGACGCCTGCGCGGTCTTTGCCGTCGAGCCCCTGCCCGGTCAGTTCGACCAGCGCGCAGACAGCGCAGCGCAGTGCATCCAGCTTTTGAGCCAAGGCGCTCGCCCGACCGTGCGCACGGCAAAGCTCTACGCGCTCTATGGCACGCTGACGGATGCCGATGTCGAGGCGGTCAAGCGCTATGTCATCAACCCCGTCGAAAGCCGCGAGGCGAGCCTTGCAAAGCCCGAAACGCTCGCCGAGGAGCTTGCCGAGCCAAAGCGCGTTGCGTCCGTCGAGGGCTTTACCGCCATGGACGAGGCCGCGCTCTCCGCGCTGCTCTCCTCCATGGGGCTTGCCATGGATATCGCCGACCTCAAGGCGCTGCAAGACTATTTCCGCGAGACCGAGCGCCGCGACCCCACCGTGACCGAGCTGCGCGTGGTCGATACCTACTGGTCAGACCACTGCCGCCACACGACCTTCTCCACCCACCTTGACGAGATCCGCATCGACGATGACGCCGTCAAGGGCGCCTATGCGCGCTATCTCGCCGCGCGCGAGGAGGTCTACGGCGCGGAGAAGGCCGCCCAGCGCCCGCAGACGCTTATGGATATTGCGACCATCGGCACAAAGACGCTCAAGGTCCGCGGTCTGCTCCCCGAGCTCGACGAGAGCGAGGAGATCAACGCCTGCTCCATTCATGTGCCCGCCGTGGTGAACGGCAAGGAGCAGGACTGGCTTTTGATGTTCAAAAACGAAACGCACAACCACCCCACCGAGATCGAGCCCTTCGGCGGCGCGGCCACCTGCATCGGCGGGTGCATCCGCGATCCGCTCTCCGGCCGCGCCTATGTCCATCAGGCAATGCGTGTGACGGGCGGCGGCGACCCGAGAAAGGCGCTTGCCGAAACGCTTTCAGGCAAGCTCCCGCAGCGCAAGCTCGCCCAGACCGCCGCGGCGGGCTACTCCTCCTACGGCAACCAGATCGGCCTTGCCACCGGCCACGTCGCGGAGCTGTACCACGAGGGCTATGTCGCCAAGCGCCTTGAGTGCGGCGCAGTCGTCGCCGCCGCGCCCGCGAGCATTGTCATGCGCGAGCGTCCCGCGCCGGGTGATGTGGTCATCCTGCTCGGCGGGCGCACAGGGCGCGACGGCATCGGCGGCGCGACCGGCTCCTCCAAGAGCCACGATATGAAATCGCTTTCCACGATGGCGAGCGAGGTGCAAAAGGGCAATGCGCCCGAGGAGCGCAAGATCCAGCGTCTGTTCCGCGACGGCGCGGTCACGCGCCTCATCAAGCGCTGCAACGACTTCGGCGCGGGCGGCGTGTCCGTCGCGGTCGGCGAGCTGGCGGACGGACTCATCATCGACCTCGACGCCGTGCGCAAGAAGTACGAGGGCCTCGACGGCACGGAACTTGCGATCTCCGAATCGCAGGAGCGCATGGCGGTCGTCGTCGCACCGGAGAACGAGGCGAAATTCATCGCCGCTGCCGCGGCGGAAAACTTAGAGGCCTACCGCGTGGCGGTCGTGACCGAAAGCCCCCGCATGGTCATGCGCTGGCGCGGACAGACGATCGCCGACCTCTCCCGCGCCTTCCTCGACACCAACGGCGCGACGAAGCACGCCTCCGTCGCCGTCCCCGCGAGGGAATGTGCCGCTCCCGCCGCAGCTCAAACGCTGCGCGGCATGGCAGGCAGCCTCAAGAGCGCGTCCCGCCGTGGCCTTGTCGAGCGCTTCGACTCCACCGTCGGCGCGGGGACGCTCCTCATGCCCTTTGGCGGCAGGACGCAGCGCAGCCCCGCGCAGGCGATGGCGGCGCTCCTGCCCGTCCTCCCCGGCGAGAAGACCGCGCAGGGCAGCGTGATGGCCTGGGGCTGCGACCCCGACGCGCTGAGCGCCGACCCCTATCGCGGTGCGCACGACGCGGTCTATACCTCGGTCGCCAAGCTCGTCGCCGCAGGCGCAGACTATCATAAGGCGTACCTTTCCTTACAGGAATTTTTTGAAAAGCTCCGCAATGAGCCCGCGCGTTGGGGCAAGCCCTTCGCGGCGCTGCTCGGCGCGCTGGACGCGCAGTTGGAGCTGAGCGCCGCCGCCATCGGCGGCAAGGACTCCATGTCCGGCAGCTTTCTTGACCGCGATGTGCCGCCGACGCTCATCTCCTTCGCCATCGCGCCGCTGCTCGAAGGCGAGCTGCTGACGACCGACCTGAAGGCGGTGGGCCACGGCGTCTACCTCTTCGCAGGCAAAACGCCCGAGCAGCAGGCCGCCGCGTGGGAGCGTTTCACCGCGCTTGCGCGCGCAGGCAAGGTCGTGAGTGCGTGGGCGGTCGAAAACGGCCTTGCCGAGGCGGTGATGAAGATGTCCTTCGGCAACGAGATCGGCTTCGCCGCGGAAAATACGGTGCTTGACTGGTTCGCCCCCATGCCAGGCGCGATTGTCGCCGAGCTGAGCGATGAAGTCTCCGACGCCGTGCGCATCGGCGTCACCACAGCGGAAAAGGCCATTGCCCTCGGCGCGGACAGTGCCTCCATCGAAGAGCTTGCCGCGCTGAACGACGCTGTGCTCGAAGCCGTCTACCCGACAAAGACGCGGGACAGCGGCACGGTCGAGAGCTTTTCCCATGAAACGAAGACGCGCGTCGCCCCCGCCGTCAAGCAGGCGCGTCCGAAGGCGCTCATCCCCGTTTTCCCCGGCACGAACTGCGAGTACGACACGCAGCGCGCGCTTTCGGAGGCAGGCGCGGACGCCGAGCAATTCATCGTCCGCAACCTCACGAGCGCCGATGTCGCAGACAGCGTCGAGCGCTTTGCAGCTGCCGTCAGGACCGCACAGATGATCGTCATTCCCGGCGGCTTCTCCGGCGGCGACGAGCCGGACGGCAGCGCCAAGCTCATCACCGCGTTTTTCCGCAGCGCCGCCGTCCGCGAGCAGGTGACGGCGCTGCTCGAGCAGCGCGACGGCTTGATGCTCGGCATCTGCAACGGCTTCCAGGCGCTCATCAAGCTCGGCCTCGTGCCCTACGGAAGGATCATGGATACCGACGAGTCCTTCCCGACACTCACCTACAATGTCATCGGCCGCCACCAGTCCAAGCTCGTGCGCACGCGCGTGTGCTCGACGCGATCTCCGTGGCTTGCGGGAACAGAGGTGGGAGATATTTACACCGTTCCCATTTCGCACGGCGAGGGGCGTTTTCTCGCCTCGCAGGAGCTGATCGAACAGCTTGCCGCAAACGGCCAGATCGCCACGCAGTATGCGGGCCTTGACGGATATGCTACAATGGATACTGCTTTCAATCCCAACGGCTCCGTCTGTGCCATCGAGGGCATCACCTCCCCTGACGGGCGGGTGTTCGGCAAGATGGGGCACAGCGAGCGCATCGGCCCCGCGCTTTACCGAAACGTGCCGGGGACTTACGATATGCACCTGTTCGCCTCGGCGGTGCGTTACTTCAAAAAATAGGAGGGCAAGTCATGGCCTATTACTATCCCGATCCGTCTCATACCTTCAGCGAGTACCTGCTCGTACCGGGCTACACCTCGGAGGAGTGCGTGCCCGACCGCGTTTCGCTCAAAACGCCGCTGGTCAAATACCGCAAGGGGCAGGAGGACTGCCCCATCAGCCTGAATATCCCGATGGTCTCGGCGATCATGCAGTCGGTGTCGAACGACACGCTCGCCGTCGCGCTTGCCAAGGAGGGCGGGCTTTCGTTCATCTTCGGCTCGCAGTCCATCGAAAGCGAGGCGGAGATGGTGCGCCGCGTGAAGAGCAGCAAGGCGGGCTTCGTCGTCAGCGCCTCGAATCTCACGCCTGAGCATACGCTGGCCGATGTGCTCGCGCTCAAGGAGAAAAACGGCTTTTCCACCGTCGCCATCACTGAGGACGCCATGCCCAACGGGAAACTCCTCGGCATCGCCACGAGC
>ERZ1504205.269-NODE-269-length-12681-cov-3.252336_pt1 | contig 12681 bp, 8 predicted proteins | sample MGYA00574885_ERZ1504205 | MGnify/ENA primary metagenome ERZ1504205 (study PRJEB39906, sample SAMEA3182050) | gut metagenome | biome: human; feature: gut; material: Stool; isolation source: human stools | place: Canada | collected 2012-02-22 ... | reverse complement strand
TGAACAGGATCTTCGTCGAGTTGGAGATGTCGTTGTTGTTCAGCAACGGGGAATGGAGCGCATCATTGATAGCCTGGCTCACACGGCTTTCCCCTTTGCCGTATCCCGTACTCATAATGGCTACACCACCGTCTTTTAATACCGTTTTCACATCATTGAAGTCCAGGTTGATGGTACCGCGGATGGTGATAATCTCGGCAATACTCTTGGCTGCGATAGATAAAGTGTCATCCGCTTTGCCGAAAGCGTTCATCACGCTGAAGTCCGAATAAATATCACGCAGACGTTCATTGTTAATCACCAGCAGGGCATCTACATGCTGGCTCATTTTCTCCACGCCGTCCAGTGCCTGGTCAATCTTCCGGTTTCCTTCAAAAAGGAACGGAATGGTGACAATACCTACGGTGAGGATATCCATATCTTTGGCTGTCTTGGCAATGATCGGAGCCGCACCGGTTCCGGTACCTCCTCCCATTCCGGCAGTGATAAATACCATTTTACAGCCGTCGTTCAACATTCCTTTTACATCTTCTATGCTTTCTTCGGCTGCTTCACGTGCACGCTCCGGGCGGTTTCCGGCCCCTAATCCTTCTTTTCCCAGTTGCAACTTCACGGGAACGGGGGATTCGGCCAACGCCTGGTTATCTGTGTTGCACACAACAAATGTTACATCGTGTATACCTTCTTTATACATGTGATTTACGGCATTGCCGCCGCCACCTCCCACACCGATTACTTTAATGATAGTCGGGTTTTCTGCCGGGAAATCGAATGGCATTATAGTTTCATCAGACATAATCTTCTATATTATATTAAGGTGATGTAATTCGTTATTATTCTTCCAGAATCTTTCCAAACAAGTCGGTCAGCCGTTTGATCGGACTGTTGGCTTCTTTCAAACTCTTGATTTCTTTTTCCAGGTCGCGTATTTGGTTCAAAGCTTCTGCTACTCCCAAATCGCGTGCTTTGGCCAGTTGCGACAGGGCATTTTTGTATTTGCCTGCCTCTTTCAGTTCTTTTGCGTTTCTTATCAGGTTCTCGCAAGTGGCTTTTCGCAGCTTCTCCTCTTCCTCTGCTTTCTTGGCTGCCGCTGCTGCTCTGGCTGCTTCTTCTTTCTCTCTTTTCCTTTTGTCTTCCACATTCTCGCCGCTTTCATCGAAGAGAGGTACTTGTACGGGTTTCATAGGACGTTCCGGACGGTAACAGTTTTCTTTTCCAGCTCCTAGTAAAGCGATGAGCGTATTGCTTGTACCATCTTTTTTCAGTTCCACCATACCGCCTTTCAGACTTAGCTGACTTTCTTTGGCCATTCTAACCTTTTCTATTTTGGTACGGTTACTGAATGCTTCCTCCATATTCTTTAGATTGGCGGCACCACCGGTAATGATAGCTCCTGCCAGCAGTTTGTCTTCATATCCCGAAAGAACAATCTGGTTCCATACATTGGCCAGTATCTCATTGATACGTGCTTCTACGATGTCTTCCAGTAAGTGTGACTCAATACTGCATTTCCCGTCCAGCGAGTAGGTAGGGTTGTCATCTCCGTCCTCCGACTTGTCGGCATAAGCATTGCCGTATTTCTTTTTCAATTCTTCGGCATCTTCCTCTTCAATTTGCTGGCTGCAAATATCTTTGGTGATGTTGCTGCCTCCCAATGGGATGACTGCCAAATGGCGGAGTATGTTGTTTTTGTAAACAGATACAGTAGTCGTATCTGCGCCAAAGTCGATGAACATGCAGCCCGAGCGTTTTTCACTGTTGGTCAGTACGGCATTGGCCAGGGCCAACGGTGAGATGATGTAGTCGGCTATTTCGATTCCTGCCTGTTTGAAACATTTGTCAATGTTCTGCTTCACGCTGCTGCGGGCGATGATATTAAGGAAACGCCCTTCTATATGATCGCTGGGAACTCCTACAGGATCGGCCAGCAGGTTGATGCCCACTTTATATTCCTGAGGTGCTACTTCCAGTATTTCCTGGTCTATGATGGGGACTTCGCGGTTGCTGTCCATAATGGAGTCAATCAGTTCCTGTGAAATCTTGGTTTCTTCTTCCAGATGACGTACCTCCGTATTACGGATGGTGCGTAGAGATTGTCCTCCGATGCCTACATAGACCTTTCCGATAGAAGCCTTTAATGTCGATTCCAGTTTCTTGATAATCGAAGTAAGGCTTTGTGCGGTTTTATCCAGATTGTAAATCACTCCCTTACGGATAAAATCCGAAGAGTTTTCGCTGGCGAGGGCCAGCACTTGTATGCTTCCGTCCGCATGTTTCTTTCCTGCAATACCTGTGATCTTGGAGGATCCCAGTTCTATTGCTACTATAAAATCTGTTGCTGCCATATCTTACTTCTCTTTTTTAGTACAAATAATCTGATTATTAAATTCCAGACTGATGCGGCTGTACTTGTTCCAGCCTACTTGGTTCAGTCCTTTCTCATAAAAAGTTTTTAGTTTCTCGAACTTTTCCTCATAATTCCCGGGCTTGCCTAAGAATATGATATGTTCACCAACTCGTGGAACCAGTTCCAGTTCTTTGGCCTGTGTCACATTGATCTGCTCTATCTGGGCATCCCATAGCGGATGGGCTTGTAGAAAGGCTCCTAACGTATATAGTTCCTTGACGGCAAAATCACGATCCACGTATCCTGTAACAACAGCTACGTGTGCCGAACTGTTGGGTATCGGCATAATTTTTCCTTTATTGTCAATATAATAGTTGTCTCCATTGTTTGCCATCACTCTGAGGATGGGGAGGCGCTGTGTCACTTCGATACCTATTTTGCATCCCGGTGTACGGTAACATTCCACATTTTCAATCAAGGGATGTTGGCTGAGTTCTTCTTCCAGCAGGCGGGTGTTGATGTCGCCCATCTTCTTGCCCACGGGGGAGAGTTTCTTACCGTTCAGTAAGCGGAGTACTTCTTTCTGGCTGATGAAGCCATGGTCTATACTGTCCTTGATAATCAATTCCATACCCTTGCAAACCTGATCGGCAGGCTTGGTGTTGAAAGCGGTAACGGCTACAATAAGGTAGGCGGTTATCAGCAACAGAAACAGGAGTATGAGAATTTTCTTTATCATCTTTTATTCAGTAATCCGCAGATTTGGGGTACATAGTTATCTATGTCGCCCGCACCCAGGGTGATTAATACTTCTATATCTTTCTTGCTCAGTACGTCTAGAATTTCTTCTTTCTTGCACATGCTCTTCTCGATACCCGGACGCAGATGGTCGTAAATCAGTTTGCTGGTGACGCCGGGGATGGGTTGCTCGCGTGCCGGATAGATATCTACCAGGATGACTTCGTCCAACAAGGAAAGGCTGTCGGCAAAATCTTTGTAGAAATCACGGGTACGTGTGTAGAGGTGTGGCTGGAAAATAGCCGTCAGCTTCTTGTCCCGGTAGAGGGCACGCATGGAGAGTATGCTTTGCTTTATCTCGGAAGGATGGTGCGCATAGTCGCTCAGGAAAACTACCTTGTCGTTCTTTATCTTGAAATCGAAACGACGGTCTACTCCGCGGAAACTTGCCATACCTCTCTTTATTTCTTCATCGGTCAATCCGCTCATCTGCGCTAAAGCCATGGCAGCTACTCCATTCTCTATGTTGATGCTGACGGGGACACCTAACTGTATATTGGGGATATTTCCCAGTGGTGATACGTAATCAAAGAAAATCTCACCGTTTCCAATACGGATATTCTCTGCATGAAAGTCACCCTCTTCTTTAGAATAGGTGTACAGCTTCACGCCATTCTGCAAGGCCGGTTGCAGTTCGATGCCTTTGCGTACAATCAATGCACCTCCCGGCTGGATGAGTGAGGTGTATTTGCGGAAGCTTTCCAGATAAGCCTCTTTGGTTCCGTAGATATCCAGGTGATCGGGATCTGTTGCGGTAATCACCGATATGTAGGGAGAGAGCCAATGGAAAGAACGGTCGAACTCATCGGCTTCAATAACCATGTATTCACTACTGTCAGACAACAGCAGGTTGGTGCCGTAATTCTTTGAGATGCCTCCCAAAAAGGCGTTGCATCCTACATGGGATTGGTGTAACAGATGGGCTGTCATGGTGGAAGTGGTGGTCTTACCGTGAGTGCCGGCTACACAAAGTCCTTTTCCTGCATGGGTAAGCATTCCCAATACCTGCGAACGTTTATGTATCTCGAAACCGTTTTCCCGGAAATAGGTAAACTCTTTATGTGTGTCGGGGACAGCCGGAGTATAGACAACTAATGTAGTTGCCGGGTTGCGGAATGCATCCGTTATCAGTCCCGTGTTTTCTTCGTAATGGATGGCTGCTCCTTCTTCTATCAGCTTTTCTGTCAGTTCACTGGGCGTACGGTCATATCCGCCTACCTTCTTGCCTTTTGACAGGAAGTAGCGTACCAATGCGCTCATGCCGATGCCTCCGGCGCCGATGAAATAAACTGATTTTAATGTGTTAACGTCCATTTTCTTTTCTGTATTTATCAGCCAGTTTGAATACCTCCCGGGCAATAACGTTGGCTGAGTCGGTAAAGGCTAATTTAGCAATATTTGTACTTAAACTTTTCAGTGTTTCCGGCTGTTTCACGGTTTCAACTGCTTTGTCCAGCAGAGCTTCTTTGGCAGCGGCGTCCTTGATATAGAGCGCTGCGTTTTTATTGACCAGCGCCAGTGCGTTCTTGGTCTGATGATCTTCGGCCACATTAGGCGACGGAACCAGAATGACGGGTTTCTGCAACAAACAGAACTCAGAGATAGAACCTGCACCTGCACGGCTGATTATTAAATCGGCAGCACTGTATGCGGCGGCCATATCACTGATAAAATCGGTTACATGGAGCATTGGTAACTCACCGGCTTGGGCTACTGCGGCGCGTGCTTCGTCGATATATATTTTTCCGGTTTGCCAGATAAACTGCGCGCCGGATGTTTTAATCTTGTCCAAACCTTCCATCACGCAGTTGTTGATGGTGCGTGCTCCCAAGCTTCCTCCTACAATCAGGATTGTTTTCTTGGATGGGTCCAGCCCGAAAGAGCGGATAGCATCTTCACGGCTGATGTGATGGTTGCGCAGTCCTTGGCGGACGGGGTTGCCGGTCAGGATAATCTTGTCTTTTTCAAAGAAACGTTCCATGCCGTCGTATGCCACACATATTTTGCGGGCTTTCTTTGCCAATAGTTTGTTGGTTACTCCGGCATAAGAGTTCTGCTCTTGTATCAGTGTCGGAATACCCATCATCCCGGCCATTTTCAAAGTGGGACCGCTGGCATATCCGCCTACACCTACTGCTGCATGTGGCTTGAAGTCCTTGATGATTTTACGTGCCAATAGCTGACTTTTGACCAATTTAAAAAGAACCGAAATATTTTTTAATAAGTTCTTACGGTCGAATCCGGCAACAGGTAATCCTTTTATAGGGTATCCGGCAGCAGGAACGCGTTGCATCTCCATTCTGCCTTCAGCACCTACGAACAGAATTTCCGCTTCGGGATGTTGTTCCTTGATGGCGTTGGCAATAGAGACTGCGGGGAAAATGTGTCCCCCGGTTCCTCCTCCGCTGATGATGATTCTTAAATTTTCTTCCATAATTCCTTTTTAGTCGAATTATTCGCAAAAGTATAAATAATACTTTTAAAATGAATGGTTTATATTATATTTCTTCTTCCGGCTCCCGCTTCCCGGCCTCATTCAGTAATGCCTTCAAGTCATCGGACAGCGAGTTTTCCTCCGACGGGAGGGAAGTGGCGGCTGTGTCACCTGACGGAAGTGTAGTAATGGCTTCCTGCATGGCGGCTACTATTTCCTGGCGCCGTTCGGCCTTGGCTGCCAGTTCGGCTTCTTCCAACGCCTGTTGCTCGGCAGCTTTCTTCTCTTCTTGCTCAGCTACGTAGCGGCTGACACTTAATATCATACCGATGTAGGCGCAGTTGATGAGTGTAGAGGTTCCTCCTTTGCTGATAAGCGGCAGGGGTTGTCCGGTGACGGGGAACAGACCTACGGCCACCATCATGTTAAGCATCGCCTGAGATACCAGTAGCAGGGCAATGCCCATCACCAGAAAGGCAGGAAAACTTTTTTCACTTCTTCGGGCTATTTTACCCGCCCGCATCAACAGCCAGATGTAGAGGATCACTACAAAGGCGCCTCCCAGTAATCCTAATTCTTCTATGACGATGGCGAAGATGAAGTCTGAGAACGCTTGTGACAGGAAATCCCGTTGTACACTGTTACCCGGCATCTTTCCTATGATATTGCTGGAGGCTATAGCAATATTGGCGTGTGCTATCTGGGCATCCTTGTCTATATCATATTTGGCAGCAGGAACGGCTTCTTTATCCTCGAAGAAACCTTTAATGCGGTTCTGCCAGGTTTCTACACGGTGCATCATGGGAACTTTGTTCAGTTTATGTGTAGGCATAACCATCACTATGCCTACGAAAAGTATCACCACGACTCCGACAGTTCCCATTAACTTGGCCAACTGTTTCCAAGGTACCCGGCCGATCACCATCATTAAAAAGACTACTCCGAACAGCAATGCTGCGGTAGAACCGTTTTCGGGAGCAATCAGAATGAAAACAACTCCGGTGATCCACATTATATATTTGAATGCTTTCGGATTGGCGTTGTCTTCTTCCTGAAACTTGGATAGAATAAAGGCGGTGACAATAATCACAGCCATTTTTGCCAGTTCGGAAGGCTGGAACTGGATGCCGAAAAAGGTCATCCAACGGGCTGCGCCATTGACACGGTCTCCGGTAATCAATCCCATACCCATTACAAATATCAGCAAAACAGCTGATATAGGCAGCAGGAAGAAGGGAAGTACACGGAAATATTTGCAGGGGATGTTATGTACCAGCACCACAATGCACACACCTACCATCAGGATGACACTGTGCTGGGTGATAGGCCCCCAATGATCCCCACTTTTGTAGGTAAGTGTGCTGGCGGCACTAAATACCTCAACGATAGAGATCAGGCAAAGAAACAGGAAAATAATCCAGATTACTTTGTCGCCCTTGAACAAGTCTTTTATCAGATCCATTATCTATATACCTTAATATTATATTACAGGTTTCTTACACATTCCTTGAACTGCTCGCCACGGTCTTCGTAACTTTTAAAAAGGTCGAAGCTGGCGCAGCAAGGACTTAATAATACGGTTTCACCTTTCTTGGCCATCCGGTAAGCAGCATCTACGGCATCCTTCATGCTTTGTACATCGGCTACAGGCAGGCCGAACTTGTCAAAGAAAGCATGCAATTTCTCATTGTGTAATCCCATGTAGATCAATCCGGTACATTTTTCTTTTACCAAGTCGGCAATTTCGTTATAATCGTTGCCTTTGTCTTTTCCACCTAATATCAGGATGGTTTTGGTTTTCATGCTTTGCAAAGCATACCAGCAGGAATTCACATTGGTAGCTTTGGAGTCATTGATGTAATCTACTCCTCTTACCCGGCAGACTTTTTCAAGGCGGTGTTCCACTCCCTTGAAATCACCCAAGGCCTCGCGGATGCATTCTTTGCGGATACCCGCCAGGTTGGCAGAGATACCGGCCGCCATGGAGTTAAAGAGATTATGGGTTCCGGTCAGTGCCAGTTCTTCCTGTTCCATGTTGAAAGCGATTGGTTCTGTAAAATAAACTTTGTCCTGTTCCACGTATGCGGCGGTTCCTTCTTCTTTCCTTTCGGCAAAAGGGTAGTAATGGCCATGAATGCCATATTTATGTAATTCACGCTGGATGACGGGGTCATCGTTCCAGAAGATGAAGGCATCGTCCGGAGTCTGGTTCTGGATAATGCGGAATTTTGCATCCACATAGTTTTGCATCTGGTGATCGTAACGGTCCAGATGATCCGGCGTGATGTTCATCAATACGGCAATGTTGGCATGGAACTTGTACATGTTGTCTAATTGGAAGCTGCTTAACTCGATTACATAATAATCATAGTTGTATTCTGCTACCTGATATGCCAGACTTTGACCGATATTTCCGGCTAGTCCCACATTCATACCTGCTTTCTTGAAGATATGATAAATCAGCGAAGTCGTTGTTGTTTTTCCATTACTTCCTGTAATGCAAATCATTTTAGCATTGGTATAACGTCCCGCAAATTCTATTTCGGAGATGATAGGGGTACCTTGTGCCTTTAATTTAAGAATCATCGGGGCATCATTCGGAATACCCGGACTTTTGATCACTTCATCCGCATTCAGAATGAGAGATTCGGTATGTTTGCCTTCTTCCCATTCGATGCCTCGCTCGTTCAGCATGTTTTTGTATGAGTCCTTAATCGTGGACATGTCTGAAACGAAGGTGTCGAAACCTTGTTTCTTTGCCAGAACGGCTGCTCCCGCACCGCTTTCTCCAGCTCCTAGTATGACAATTCTTTTAGCCATAATCTTCGTTTATCTTATCTTTAATGTAATAATCGTAATTGCAGCGAGTACGATGGTGACAATCCAAAAGCGTACCGTGATTTTTGATTCATGGAATACGCTGTTGGGTTTCATGAACAGATAACTGCAATTGGGGTCTAACTGTGCTAATGTAGTACGGAAATGGTCGTGGATAGGTGCACGTTTGAATACGCGTTGCAAATGCCCTTTCTTTTTTCCGCTTTTGAAATATCTCACCTGTAGAATAACCGAAAGGTTTTCTACCAAGAAGATTCCACAGAGAATAGGTATAAGCAACTCTTTATGAATGATGATTGCAAATACCGCTATGATACCACCAATGGTCAAGCTGCCGGTATCGCCCATAAATACTTGGGCGGGAAAAGCATTGTACCAAAGGAAACCGATCAGCGCGCCGATAAAGGCGCAGATAAAGATTACCAGTTCTTCACTGCCGGGAATATACATGATATTAAGGTATCCTGCATATTCGATGTGGCTGGATACGTATGCCAATATGCCTAAGGTAAGACCGATGATAGCAGAATTTCCGGCTGCCATCCCGTCCATCCCGTCATTCAGGTTGGCGCCGTTAGATACGGCAGTAACTACGAAAATGGTAACTAATACGAAAATAATCCAACCTACAGTTTGGGCATTATCTCCCAGGAAGCCTACGAAATCAGCATAATCCAAATTATTATTCTTGAAGAAAGGAATCGTAGTTTTAGTGGATTTCTGATCTTGTTCTTTGTGCACCACTTCTACAATTTCTCCCCCTCTTTGTATTTCTACGTTCTCACGGATAACAACGCTCGGACTTAAATATAAGGTGAGTCCCACAATGAGTCCTAAACCTACTTGGCCGATGATCTTGAATTTGCCGTGCAACCCTTCTTTGTCTTTACGGAAAACCTTGATATAGTCATCCAAAAAGCCTAATGTGCCTAGCCAAATGGTGGTAATTAACATTAATATCATGTAAATATTATGCAGTTTCCCCAATAAAAGGCAAGGTATGAGAATTGCGACAATAATAATTATACCTCCCATCGTCGGCACACCAACTTTTTTCACATTAAAAGGGTCTATAGATGCGTCACGTTGGGTTTCGGTTATTTGTTTACGTTTGAGCAGGTTGATGAAATATTCACCGAAGATAGCCGAGATCAACAATGATAAAATGATTGCCATCAATGAACGGAATGAAACGTAACCGAACATACCGGCTCCGGGAAAATCAAACTTTTCTAAATATTGAAATAAATAATATAACATCTTTTGGTTGGTTTATTCATTAGCAAAAATATCTCTTAATACTTCTTTATCGTCGAAATGGTGCTTTATACCTTTGATTTCCTGATAATTCTCGTGTCCTTTCCCGGCAACTAAAATGACATCTTTAGCTTGGGCTAGCATACAAGCTGTACGGATTGCTTCTTTACGGTCGGCTATGCTTATCACTTTACGCATATCCTCTTTAGTCAGTCCTGCCAGCATATCATTGATGATTTCCTGCGGCTCTTCAAAACGGGGATTGTCAGAGGTGATAATGACCTTATCGCTTTGCTTTACCGCTTCTTGTGCCATCAAGGGGCGTTTGCCTTTATCGCGGTTGCCGCCGGCGCCTACTACCGTAATTACATTACCTTTGCCATTCAGAACCTCGTGAATGGCATTCAGCACATTTTCCAAGGCATCCGGAGTATGGGCATAGTCCACAATGGCGGTGTATCCCTTGGGTGAGCGCAGTGAGTCAAAACGCCCGGCAACGGGGCGAAGAGTACTCAATGCCAGCAGTACCTCTTCTGTTTTTTTCCCAAGCAGGCAGGCTGTTCCATAGACTGCCAGCAGATTGGAAGCATTGAAGCGTCCGATGAACTGTACATTGACTTCCACATTATTTATATCAAGCAGCATTCCTTCGAATCCATCTTCCAGCACTTTTCCTTTAAAATCACTCAAACTGCGCAGCGAATAGGTGTGTACCTTTGCTTTGGTATTTTGAGTCATGACCAATCCGTTTTTGTCATCCAGATTGGTTAAGGCAAAGGCTGTTTTAGGCAGACTGTCAAAGAATGCTTTTTTGGCTTTCAGATAGTTCTCTACAGTTTTATGGTAGTCCAGATGGTCACGGGTAAGGTTGGTAAATATACCGCCTGCAAATTTTAAACCACCAATCCGTTTTTGTGCGACTGAATGTGAGCTTACTTCCATAAAGGCATATTTGCATCCTTCATCTGCCATGCGTCCCAGCAGTTTGTTTAGTGTAATAGGGTCAGGGGTGGTATGGTCAGTTGGAATGGCTTCCTCATCTATATAATTGCATACAGTGGAAATGAGTCCTGTTTTATATCCGAATTTACGGAACATATTATATAATAAGGTAGCAATAGTAGTTTTTCCGTTGGTGCCTGTAACACGACAACGTCTTCCGTGTCGTTCACTTTTATGTAGGTAACATTTTCAATTAATGTCTCAGGAAGGTTTTCACATACCACTGTACGGGCTCCTTTTTCTATTGCTTTTTGAATATAAGTATGTCCGTCAGTCTGCGTCCCTTTTACAGCAATGAAAATATGACCAGGCTCTATCAGGCGTGAGTCCATGTTTATTCCCGAAATCTCTTGGGCCATATCACCTATGATTTCATTGACTGTTATTCCTTTAATAATCTTTTCCAGTTTCATATTCTTCCTGTTACACTGTTAATTTAATCGTAATTGTATGGTCTGTCCTTTGCGCAAAGTGTTGCCGGCCGGGATACTTTGTGACTTCACTTTACCGATGCCGGTAATGCGGGCTTTCAATCCCATGCTTTCAAGTAGATAGACAGCATCCTTTGCGCCCATACCAATAACACTTGGTACAAGTTTATTGTTAATGTCTTTTTGGTTGAATAATACATTGTCCGGATTACTAGTCACATTTCCCCATACCGGTTTGCCTTCGGTTGATTGTTCCGAAACTCCGGATGAATTTACATTTATCCGGTTCAGTACATAATGCGCCGCACTTATATCCCCGTTTTTCACATCCGGAATAAGGATAGAAGTTGAGTCTTTTGCTTCTTTCAAATCTTGTGCCAGATGTTTGGCAAATACGCGTTCGGCAATTTTACTGAACACGCTGCCGGCCATCAAACCACCCGAGGCGGGGAGTCCAGGTTTCTGGATGGCTACAATGCAACTGTATTTAGGCGCTTCTGAAGGAAAATATCCACAGAAACTTACCAAATAACGGCGTGTGCCATTAGTGTATCCGGCTTTCCCTTGTGAAACCTGTGCAGTACCGGTTTTCCCGGATACATGGAATTGCTTGGATCCTGCTTTCTTTCCCAGCCCTTCGCTGACAACTTTTTCCAAAATTGTTTGTATCTCGCTGATAGCCTTGGGGGAAGCGATGGCCGGGTTGAGTATTTCAGGAGCAATATCTTCCACCACCTGCCCGTCTTTGACTATTGATTTCACAAAACGAGGCTTGACCATTACTCCGTTATTGGCTATAGCATTATAAAATGCCAGTGTATTGATGGGGGGAATTTGGGTTTCATAGCCAATAGACATCCATGCCAGTGCAGTACGTGACCAATTGCTCAAGTCTTTGTTGGGGATGCGGATGTTCGGCTTGCCGGCACCGGGAATATCGAGATCTAACGGAGTGGCAATGCCTACTCGATGCAGTCCGCGTACAAACTTTTCCGGATTATCATGATAATGATCATCGATCAACCGTGATACACCGATGTTTGAGGACACCATCAATGATTTTGTTGTGTTGATAGTGCCGTAGCCTCCACGATGCCAGTTGTGGTCTTTCATATAGCGACCGTGCATCATATAGACTCCGTTACCGGTTTCTACCACCGTTTCCGGAGTGATGACTCCGTCGTCCAGTGCTACCAGTATGGATGCGGTTTTGAAAGTAGAGCCTGGCTCCATCATGTCTGAGATGGCGTTATTGCGTATTTCTCTGTAAATGCCGTCATTACATTTGGTCATGTTGACGATAGCTTTGATGTCTCCCGTCTGCACTTCCATCAGAATAGCGACGCCTACAGTGGCGTTGATTTCTTTCAATTCATCTACCAATGCTTTTTCTGCGATGTCTTGCATACCTACATCAATGGTTGTAATGATATCACAGCCATCTACAGGAGGGATGTCTACAATGTTCAGGTATTTGTTCATTACCTTTTGACGATGAGTGATACCGTTTCTGCCTTTTAATATGGAATCGTATGAAAGTTCCAGCCCGTTCTTTGCACCTTGTTCTATATCAG
>ERZ1504205.243-NODE-243-length-13985-cov-10.473582_pt1 | contig 13985 bp, 10 predicted proteins | sample MGYA00574885_ERZ1504205 | MGnify/ENA primary metagenome ERZ1504205 (study PRJEB39906, sample SAMEA3182050) | gut metagenome | biome: human; feature: gut; material: Stool; isolation source: human stools | place: Canada | collected 2012-02-22 ... | reverse complement strand
GATATATGTGGAGGACATATTGAAGAAATGGATGAAAACAAAAAATCTATAGGGGTTATAAGATATCCTCTATCACATGATGAAATGAAATGTTTCTTTGGGAAAAGAAACCCATTGGCACATGTGAGTGTTATTTTTAGAAAATCTTATTTTCATAAAGCAGGTTTATATCCCGTTGATACGGATAAAGATGAAGATACAATATTTTGGCTAAATGGTTTTTTATCAGGATGTAAGTTTGCCAATATAGATGAAGTGTTGGTACGGGTACGTGTAAATAAGGATTTTTATTTAAGAAGAAATGGTTTATCAAAAAGTCTATCTGATTTGAAAAATAGATGTCTTGTTATTAGAAAACTGAACTTATCATATGTGAATTATATATTTGCTTGTGCTCGTTTTGTTATATTTATTATTCCTATCCCTCATGTAACTCAATTTGCTTATAAGTTTTTAAGATAATTTTACAAGATTGAATGTTTATCAAATCTCTCTTTGACCGTGGTGCATCACTCTTCGGTTTAATCTTTTTATTCCCGGTTTTAATTATAATCAGCATTTTGATTCGTATCAAGATGCCCGGAGGTCCTGTCATATTTAAACAGAAAAGAGTTGGACAATATGGGCGGTTGTTTACGATGTATAAGTTCCGTTCAATGACTGTCGCCCATTCTGGAAGTTCCATTTCTGTAAAAGGAGAGAGTCGTATCACTCCGTTAGGAGCAGTACTCCGGAAATATAAATTGGATGAATTGCCGGAGTTATGGAATGTGTTGATTGGTGACATGAGTTTCGTTGGCCCTCGTCCCGATGTTCCCGGTTATGCTGATAGGCTTGAGGGGGAGCATCGGAGAATACTTCTCTTAAAACCCAGCATTACCGGCCCCGCAAGTTTAAAGTATCGGAACGAGGAAGAATTATTGGCAGAACAGAAGGAACCTCAAAAATATAATGATGAGTTTTTGTTTCCGGACAAAGTGCGGATAAATATTGAATATTTGGATAGTTGGTCTTTTTGGAATGACATCAAAATCATCATTTACACAGTGCTTGGGAAAGATTTATAAAATCCTTTCTTTCCTTTTTATTCCCCACTACGTGAGGAAATCGAATCATTAGAATAATCACATATATTTTATGGATAAGAGAATTTATCTTTGCCTCGCTCACATGAGCGGCAAGGAGATGGGCTTCATACAAGAAGCTTTCGATACGAACTGGGTGGTTCCACTCGGTCCGAACGTAAGCGGCTTTGAACAGGATTTGGAGGCTTTTGTAGGTGAGAATAAGCATGTGGTGGCTTTGTCTGCCGGTACGGCTGCTGTACACTTGGCTTTGGTGGCTTGTGGAGTGGGACAGGGTGATGAAGTGATGGTGCAGAGTTTTACGTTTTGCGCATCGAGCCATCCTATGACTTATCTGGGTGCTACTCCTGTGTTTGTGGACTCAGAAGGGGATACCTGGAATATGGATCCGCAGCTGCTGGAAGCGGCAATCAAAGACCGCATCGCTAAAACTGGTAAGAAACCAAAGGCTATTGTCCCGGTTTATCTATATGGTATGCCAGCCAAGTTGGATGAAATAATGGCTGTGGCGGAGAAGTATGGCATTCCGGTGATTGAGGATGCTGCGGAAGGTTTCGGCAGTAGGTACAAAGGACGGGTTTGTGGTACGTTTGGCAAATATGGTGTGCTGTCTTTCAATGGCAACAAGATGATAACCACCAGCGGTGGCGGTGCCTTGATTTGTCCGGATGCGGAGGCAAAGAAGGAGGTTATGTTCTATGCCACACAGGCACGTGAGGCTTATCCTTATTATCAGCATGAGAAGATAGGCTATAACTATCGCATGAGTAACATTTGTGCGGGTATCGGTCGCGGCCAGATGACGGTGGTGGATGAGCACATAGCACACCATAAGCATCTGTGCGGTCTGTATCGTGAGCTGTTGGCCGATGTGGAGGGAATCACGCTTCATGAGAATCCTTCCGGATGCTATGACAGCAATTATTGGCTGAACACGGTACTGCTTGACGAGAATCTGCATGTGAAGGGTGAGGAAGATGCCTACCGTGAGACTGTGAAAGGTGCCGTGGGTGGTGCTGCGGGTGTTACGCATGAGTCGGTGAGTGCCCATACCTCTTGCGAGCCCAACCGTAATGTGGAGGCCATGCGTGTTTGCTTGGATAAAGCCGGTATCGAGAGCCGTCCCTTATGGAAGCCCATGCATCTCCAGCCGGTTTATGCGGCTAATCCTGCCTATGTGAATGGTGTCAGTGAGGGCTTGTTCAAGCGTGGTCTTTGCTTGCCGAGCGGTCCTTATGTGATGGATGAGGATGTGAGATACATAGTAGATGAAATGAAGAATTGTATATTGTAGAAATATTTTTTGTGTAAGCAGTCAAAAAATGGCTATTGATTGCAACCTCTATCTTCGCTGCGAACAAAAATTTTAGAATTTATGTATAGCAGTGAAGATCTTGAAAGGTTTTACTTTCAATACCAGACCGAGGCTTTGCCTCATGGAGAATCTCTCCAATCGTTTTGCGTTAAGAACAAAGTTCCTTATAACATCTTTCAGAAATGGTACAAGGATACCCGTAAAAAAGTAGTTGAAGTCCAGGTTGATGGTGCTCCTGCAATTGGTCATGAGGAAAAATCCAGGGCTAGTGATCAACCTCAACCGGTATCACCAAGCAGAGATGATCACCCGGTTCGTATTTGGGTTGGGATTCGTATCAGCAATGGCTTGCATTTGTCCCAAAAGAATTTAAGCTACCAGGATTTGGTTCGTATGGTAGAGCAGTTGGAGGGGTTATGTTGAGTGTTACCGGTCTGAATCATTTTTATTATGTCCGTGATTTTACCGATATGCGTTGTAAACACAGCCGTGTGTTGTCTGTCATTCGTGAACGGCTTCACCGTGAGCCCAATGATGGAGACGTCTTTATAGTCATGTCTCGAAATCGCAGGATAGTCCGTATGTTTTCATTTGATAATCGTTCATATAGTCTGTTCGAAAAGAAGTTTGTAGCAGGCTATCAGTTCATGAAAGTAGAGCGGAACGGGGCAGATACTGTTTATCGGATTGACTGGAAGGACGTGGTTTTGATTCTTGAGAATCCTATAGTTAAAACATTAAAAATCAGATAATTAATCTATTTGTCCACTTGCGTTTTTGCGATTATTTTATTACCTTTAATGCTGTAAATCAAAGGTTTAAGTATGATCGATCTGCAAGATATAATTACAACAAAACGAGAGTTGTTGAGTAGGGCAACCTGCTCACTCAGCCCTATAAATTATAGTGCAGGTATGGCAGAGGATCAGAAAGAGCGGTACATACAATACCTTGCCGAACAGAATCAGGATCTTCGGTTGACAAGTGATGCCATGAAGCTTGTTTTGGAGGATTTTATGGCTCAGATGAAGGATCTGAAGGATCAGGTGTCCTCTATGGAATCGAAACATGCTGACCTTGAGAATCGGTTGTCAGAAGAGCATAAACTTCGCAAATCGGCTGAACGTAAGATTAAATCACTTCAGGAAAGACTTGATTATGCCCATCAGGAACGTTTTGGTGATCGACGTCAAAAGATCAAATCTAAAGCTAAGACGGGTGATTCAGACCGGAACAAGGAGAAGGATGATTATGATGGAACCGATGATACGCTTCGCACGGATTCGGTTGGTCATGTCCAATCACCGGAGGTTAAAGAGCCTTCCGGGAAAGGCCGTGATTTGTCCAATCGTCCTGACGGTTATAAAACGACGGGAGTATCCGGAGAAGTAATAGAGCATCCTTCTGACTTGACAAAGGTTCCCGGTCGCATCATTGAAAGGAGAATGGTACGGGTGTTCAGTTTCCGTACTTTCCTTACGGAAGAATGTTTTGAGATGGTTCATTATGCAGAGCCTGGTAAAAAGCCCAGGTGGGGTTATTTCCCTTCTGAAGGCCATCCGGAGGTGGTGACCAGATTCGAGGGTACTAAAGCTACTCCTGAATTTCTGCAGGCTATCGCCTATGAAGTTTATGTGAAGAATGTGACTTTCGGTCTTCTTCACCAATGGCTGACAGATATGGGCATGACCGTTTCTAAAAACACATTGCGCAACTGGCTTAAGAAAGGCAAGAAATACCTGGATGAATTGGTCTGTGTATTGAAGTCCATAGCTTTGGAAAAAGACTCGATAGTGAACTGCGATGAGACCTGGTGTAAGGTGCGTAAATATGATCACTATAAGAAGTGCTATATTTGGGTTCTGGTCAACAAGGCTCGGAAAACAGCCATTTTCTTCTATGAGAATGGCTCGCGCGGTCGTGAGGTACTTACAGACTTTTTGGGTGATGCAGAATTGAAGAGTATCATGTCCGACGGATACAATGCTTATGTGTTTATCGGCAATGATCTGAAATCAGCCCGTTTTAAAGATACTGTACACCAAGTTTGTATGTCTCATGCCAAAAACAAGTTTGTCAAGGCTTCCAATCAGGGTGGTGAACCGACTGCAGAACGCTTTTCCGAAATTTTAAAGGAGTTCTTTATGAGGGAGCGTAAATACGATGATGCCGGATTAACTCCAAAAGAAAGGTTTCGGGAAAGGCAAAGTCTGGAAACGAAGGAACTCCTGATAGAATTGCGCAGTCAGTTGGACAGTGAACTGTCAAAGGATTCAGAATTTAGAAGTCAGTATTATAGGGAAGCTCTCAATTATCTGAACCGGTTCTGGAAAGAGATTTTTGCCTACTTGGATGATGGTGAATTACCTATAGACAACAATCTGGCAGAGCGAACCATTCGAAAGCTGACTACCCAACGTAATAATTCACTTCATTATGGTAGTGATGCCGGTGCTGGGATGGCTGCAACATATCATAGTGTGATTGGAACGGTAAAGCTTCATGGCAGTTCTGTCTGGAACTTCATCGGAACTTTTTTCAAAAATATCTTTAACGGATGCAGGGATTATGTTAACATGGTTCCTGACAAAATCACTTTGGCTACCAGCCAATGTTAAATTCAAGACTAATTAATTAACAAAACTCGGTTTAGGGCACTGAAAAGTGCCCTTTCGAAGGGGGATGCCCTAAATTGAGTGCTTACATTTTTTGTTGATTTATAGCACTTTATCACTTTTCTCAGAAAAACTACTCCCAAGCACCTTTTTTCTTTGGCTACATAGTTTTTAATCCTCACCTTTGCATCGTTGATCAACGAAACGTGTGAATAGGAAAACGAATTTAAATCTCTAAAGAAAAAAAAGTATGAGTGTAATTTTCAGGACGGTGGAGAGACCGTCGGACCCCAGGGTTGAAAACTCTCCCAAGAAGTATTATCCGCAGTTGGTAACATTGGGGCAAAGCGTGGATTTGGCGTTTATTGCACAGAAGATGCAGGACCGCTCTTCTCTGTCTATCGGTGACATCAAGAGTACGATGCAGAACTTTGTGGAAAAGCTGAAAGAGCAGTTGCTGGAAGGAAAGACGGTTAATATAGCCGGGCTGGGTGTTTTTATACTGGCAGCCAAATCGAAAGGTGAGGAAAAGGCTGATGACGTGACAGCCAAGAGTGTGGAGAGCGTCCGTATCTGTTTTCAGGCGAATAGGGAACTGAAGATATCGAAGGCTGCTACCCGCGCTGGAGAGAGGCTGGATTTGGTGAGTTTGGATGATTATCTTAAGGGGAAGACTTCTACAGATGGCGGCTCCGGTTCGGAAGGAGGAGGCTCGGATTCGGATGGAGACCAAGGTGAGAATCCACTGGGATAACAGTAGCTATGAATTATTAATCAGATAATGGATAATCTTTATGAAGAAAACGTGGAATGTGATTTTGAAACTTATTATTGCCGTAGCGAGTGCTGTGGCAGGTGTGATTGGTGGACAGACAATGATGTTTTAGTCCGATAGGATTTGATAAATAAAAAATGAGAAGAGCTGCTGGCAGGAAATCTGTCGGCAGCTCTTTTTTTAATCCTTGTATGCTTCTTCGTGTACCCCCGCTACTGCCCGTCCGCTGGGGTCGTTCTTTCCTTGGAAAGAGGCGTCCCATGCCAGTGCTTCGGCGGTGGAGCATGCCACACTGGGCACACTGGGAACGCTCCGGGCCGCGCTTTCACTGGGGAAATGCTCTTCGAAGATGGTGCGGTAGTAATACTCTTCCTTGTTTTGTGGGGTATGTATCGGGAAGCGTTCGGCGGCATGTGCCATCTGCTCGTCGCTGACGGCGGCGGCAGTGACGGCTTTCAGCGTATCAATCCAACTGTAGCCCACACCGTCGGAGAACTGTTCTTTCTGCCGCCAGGCAACGTTCTGAGGGAGCATGTCGGCAAAGGCTTCGCGGACTACTTTCTTTTCTATCTCCTTGCCGGGGCACATCTTGACTGCCGGATTGATGCGCATGGCAACATCCAGGAATTCTTTGTCGAGGAAGGGGACACGTCCTTCCACTCCCCAGGCTGCAAGGCTTTTGTTGGCACGGAGGCAGTCGTACAGATGCAGTTTGGAGAGCTTGCGCACGGTTTCTTCGTGAAAGGCTTGCGGTGTGGGCGCCTTGTGGAAGTAAAGGTAACCGCCGAACACCTCGTCTGCACCTTCGCCGCTGAGTACCATCTTGATGCCCATGCTTTTGATGACACGCGCCAGCAGATACATGGGGGTGGAGGCGCGGACAGTGGTTATGTCGTAAGTCTCAATGAAATAGATGACGTCGCGGACAGCATCGAGGCCTTCTTGAACGGTATAGTTTATCTCGTGATGCACGGTACCGATATGACGGGCCACTTCGCGGGCTTTAATCAAGTCGGGAGCACCCTTCAAGCCGACGGCGAAGGAATGGAGCTGTGGCCACCAGGCATCTGCCTTGTTGTCTGTCTCGATGCGTTTGGCGGCATATTTCTTGGCGATGGCAGAGATGACGGAAGAATCGAGTCCGCCACTGAGCAGGACACCGTAGGGGACGTCGGACATCAACTGGCGCTGTACGGCGGCTTCAAGTGCGTCGTGCACAGCCGTGACTTGTGTGCTGTAGGCTGTCCGGCCTATCGAAGCCGGCGCGGCATTACGTTCGGCGGCAGGAGTGTAGTTGTCCTTCACAGCGGCATAGTCCATCCAGTCGCGGGTGTACCAGCGGTGCATCTTGCCCTCGCGCCCACGGTAGTAGTGGCCGGGAAGGAAAGGCTCATACTCGTCGCAGAAACCTTCAAGGGCTTTCAGCTCACTGCCGAAGTAGATGTGTCCATCCTTGTCGCGTCCTATATAAAGGGGGATTACGCCGATGGGGTCGCGGGCGATGAGGTAATCGTCCGTTTCTTCATCATAGAGGGCGAAGGCGAAGATGCCGTTCAGCTCTTCGAGGAAGCGGATGCCTTTGTCTTTGTAAAGGGCAAGGATGACTTCGCAGTCGGAACCTGTCTGGAAGGCGTATTTTCCGGCATAGCGGGCACGGATGTCGCGATGGTTGTAAATCTCGCCATTGACGGCAAGCACCTGTTTGCGGTCGGGTGAATATAAGGGTTGTCCGCCGGATTCCGGGTCGACAATGGAGAGGCGTTCGTGGGCGAGGATGGCGGAGCCGCCTACGTAGATACCACTCCAGTCCGGTCCGCGATGACGGATTTTCTGCGCCATCCGTAGCGCTTTGTTTCTCAACTCAGGAGTTTGAGACTGTATGTTGAAGATTCCTGCTATTCCACACATGAGAATTAAAAATTAAAGGTTAAAAATTAAAGAAAGGGAAATCATTTCTTGTTTTCTTTTAGAGGTTCGAGGTAACGGTCTATTTCTGTTGCCACTCGTCGTCCGTCGGCCAAGGCACGTACTACGAGGCTGGCGCCGTGGGCGGCATCGCCTGCCACGAATACGTTCTCTGCAAACTTCGGTTGCTCGGGCTTGAGGAAACCCATGGCAAGAAGCACCATATCGGCTTCGATGACCTCTTTCTTACCCGTAGATTTCATGGTAGGGCGGTTACCGTCTGTTGCCGGAAGCCACTCCACTTCTTCCACTTCCACACCGCATACCTTGCCATTCTTCCCGATGAACCGGGTAGAGGCGAGGGACCATCGACGGGTACAGCCTTCTTCGTGGCTGCTGGTGGTTTTCAGTACGACGGGCCATTGCGGCCAGGGAGTATCCGGGTTGTGTCCTATGGGCGGTTGGGGCATAATTTCAATCTGGGTTACGCTGACGGCTCCCTGGCGGATGCTGGTGCCTATACAGTCAGACCCGGTATCGCCGCCGCCGATGACGAGTACCCGTTTGCCGCGGGCGTTGACGAGTTGGTCTTTCGGGAAGGTATCTCCATCCAGAATATGGTTCTGCTGTGCCAGCATGTCGAGGGCAAAGTAGATGCCTTTCAGCTCCCTGCCCGGAATGGAGAGGTCGCGGGCGGTGGGCGTACCGGTACAAATGGCGTAGGCATCGAATCCGACGGGCAGTTTCTGTACATCGACATGGACTCCCATCTTGAACAAGATTCCTTCGGCCTTGAGGATTTTCATGCGGCGGTCGATGACGGCTTTGTCCAGTTTGAAGTTGGGGATGCCGTAACGCAACAGTCCTCCCGGCATCGGTTTGCTGTCGAATAGGGTAACTTCGTAACCTTTGGCGTTCAGCCGTACGGCAACGCTCAATCCGGCAGGGCCGGCGCCGATGACGGCTACTTTCTTTCCGTTGCGTTCGGGCTGGAGGGGGGTGATGTAGCCCTCGCGAAAAGCAGCCTCGGCAATGGCGGCTTCGTTCTCGCGGATAGTGACCGGTTCGTTGCACGAGAGTTTCAGTACGCACGACTTCTCGCAAAGGGCAGGGCAGATGCGTCCCGTAAATTCCGGAAAATCATTCGTACTGTTCAGTATTTGATAGGCTTCGTGCCATTTGCCCCGGTAGAGCGCGTCTTGGAATTCCGGGTCTTTATTGCCCAGCGGACATGCCCAGTGGCAGAAGGGTACGCCGCAGTCCATACAGCGCGAGGCCTGGAGCTTGCGGTCGTGGCTGTTCAGTGTCTGTTCCACTTGGCTGAAGTCTGTGATACGTTCGTGTATCGGACGGTAACCCGCCTCTTGGCGGGGGATATTGAGGAATGCTTTTGGATCTCCCATGATGAACAAATTAAAAAGTTAAAGAATTAAAGAATGAAAGGGGAATTTCCTCAGTCTTTCATTCTTTCATTATTAATTCGCGATTCAATAATCGCGTTGCATTTCTGCAATCTTCTGTTGCAATTTCTGCATCTGCTCCTCTTGCAGCACTTTTTTGTATTCGATAGGGACTACCTGGATGAACTGGTCGGCATAGCGTGGCCAGTCATCGAGCATGGTGCGTGCCAGTTTGGAACCGGTGTACAGGTAGTGCTGGCAGATGAGCTCGTGCAGTTCCTTGCGGTAGGAGGCCTCTTCGATGAGGCTCAGTTCCACCATTTCCATATTGCAGAAATAGTCGAAGTTGCCGTCCCGGTTCCATACGTAGGCCACACCGCCGGACATGCCTGCGGCAAAGTTGCGTCCCGTCTGTCCGAGTACTACCACGCGCCCGCCGGTCATATACTCGCAGCAGTGGTCACCTACACCCTCCACTACGGCTGTGGCACCGGAGTTGCGGACGGCAAAGCGCTCGCCTGCACGGCCGTTGATGTAAACTTCACCGCTTGTGGCGCCATAAAGCAGGGTGTTGCCTGCAATCGTGTTTTTCTCCGCCTCGAAGTTGCTCCGTACCGGGGGCAGGACGGCGATGCGTCCGCCACTCAGACCTTTGCCCAGATAATCGTTGGCCTCGCCTTCCAGCTTGAAGTTGACACCCGGGACAAGGAATGCCCCGAAACTCTGCCCGGCGGAGCCTTTGAACTTCACATTCAGCGTATGTTCGGGCAGCCCTTTTTCTCCGTATTTTGCGGCAATGACACCAGAGAGCATGGCGCCGCAGGCACGGTCGGTATTGGCGATGGTGTACTCCAGCGAGATTTCCTTCTGGTTCTCTACGGCTTCGGCGGCGGCATGTAGCATCTCTACATCTTTCACATGGTCGATGCCATGCTGTTGGTCGGTGACGTGGCGGATGGCGGCTTCGTTGTCTACGCGTGCCAGTAGTTTGTCGAAGCTTATCAACTGATGTTTCTTGATTCCGTCATCCGGCTTGCGGACGATAAGGTCTGTGCGTCCAATGATGTCATCCAGGCGTTCCACACCGATTTCCGCCAGGTATTCGCGTACTTCCTGCGCCAGGAACGTGAAGAAGTTCACCAGATACTCGCTGCGTCCGCGGAAGCGTTTGCGCAGTTCTTCGTTCTGTGTCGCCACCCCTACGGGGCAGGTGTTCTGGTGACATTTGCGCATCATTACGCAACCCAGTACAATCAGGGCACTGGTGGCGAAACCGAATTCTTCGGCTCCGAGCATTGCCATCAGTATGATGTCGCGGCCTGTTTTGAGCTGTCCGTCCACTTGCAGCATCACTTGTCCGCGCAGGCCGTTCAGCACCAGTGTCTGCTGCGTTTCGCTCAAGCCGAGTTCGGGCGAGATGCCGGCATAGCGGATGGATGATGCAGGAGAGGCTCCCGTACCGCCCTCTGCACCCGAGATGACTATCAAATCGGCCTTTGCCTTTGCCACACCGGCGGCAATGGTGCCCACACCGCTTTCTGCCACCAGCTTCACGCTGATTTTTGCCCGTGGGTTCACGTTCTTCAGGTCGAAGATGAGCTGTGCCAGGTCTTCGATGGAGTAAATGTCGTGGTGGGGCGGGGGGGAAATCAGCGAGATGCCCGGAATGGAGTGGCGTGTCTTGGCAATCACTTCATCCACTTTGAAGCCCGGCAGCTGCCCACCTTCGCCCGGCTTGGCGCCTTGGGCAATCTTTATCTGTATTTCGTCCGCATTCACCAGATATTCTGCGGTGACACCGAAACGTCCTGAGGCCACCTGCTTGATGGCGCTGCGCAGATTGGTGCCGTCTTCGCGCGGCATGAAGCGTGCCCGGTCTTCGCCTCCTTCGCCCGTATTGCTCCGGCCATGCAGCTTGTTCATGGCAATAGCCATGGCTTCGTGGGCTTCGCGGCTGATGGAGCCGTAGGACATGGCGCCGGTGACAAAGCGCTGTACGATGTTCTCTACCGGTTCCACCCGGTCTATGCTGATAGGAGCGCGGCGGAAGTCGAGGAAATCGCGCAGGAAGATGGGAGATTCCTTGCTGTCTACCATGGCAGTGAACTCCTTGAATTTCTTATAGCTTCCCAGGCGTGTGGCAAGTTGCAGTGTGCTGATGGTTTCCGGGTTCCAGGCGTGCTTCTCACCATCCTTGCGGAAGGCATACAGTCCGCGGTTCGGCAATAACTCCGCTTCCCCCTTCTTTTTAAGAACCTCCATCCCTTCCTTGTGGAAGGCGATGGCGTCGCGTGCCACTTCATCCAGGCGTATGCCTCCGATGCGTGAACTCAGTCCGCCAAAGTAGGCATTGCTCAACTCCTCGCTCAGTCCTACGGTCTCGAAAATTTTCGCGCCCCGGTAAGAACGGATGGTGCTGATGCCCATCTTGCTCATAATCTTGAACAAGCCTTTGCAGACGGACTTGATATATTTCTTTTCGGCAGTGGCGTAGTCGAGCTGTATTTCCTTTTCGTTCACCAGTTTGTCGATGACGGCAAAAGCCATATACGGATTCAGTGCGCTGGCTCCGAAGCCCAGCAGCAGTGCGGCGTGCATCACTTCGCGGATTTCGCCGCTTTCTACAATCAGTGCCGTCTGCACCCGTTTGCCCACGGAGATAAGATGGTGGTGTACCGCCGACACGGCAAGCAGTGACGGAATGGCGGCATGGGTGGCGTCTACGTCGCGGTCGGAAAGCACGATGTAGTTCACTCCTTCGTTGACGGATTCTTCCGCCTGCTTGCAGAGGGTTGCCAATGCTTCCTGCAATCCCTGGCACCCTTTTGCCACTTCGAAGAGCAGGGGCAGTTTCACGGTCTTGAAGCCTTTGTACCGGATGTTGCAGAGAATATCCAGCTGGGCGTTGTTCAGGATGGGATGGTTCAACCTCACCATCTTGCAATGGTTTTCGCTGGGTGTCAGTATGTTCATGCCTACGGCTCCGATGTACTCGGTCAGCGACATTACCAGTTCTTCGCGTATCGGGTCGATAGGAGGGTTGGTGACTTGGGCAAACTGCTGGCGGAAATAGTTGTACAGTAGTTGCGGCTTGTCCGAGAGTACTGCCAGCGGGGTGTCATTGCCCATGGAGTTGATGGGTTCGGCACCGATGGTACACATCGGGACAATCAGCCGTTCCACGTCTTCTTTGGAGTAGCCGAAGATGCGCAGCATGCTGTCGTAGTTCTCCACGCTATGGGAGACTTTGCGACCGCTTTTCAGTTCGTCCAGCTCGATGCGGTTGCCGGCCAGCCAAGTGCGGTATGGTTTGGCTTCGGCAAGTTGTTTCTTCAGTTCGCCGTCATAATATATTTCGCCTTTCTCGGTGTCTATAAGCAGTATCTTGCCCGGTTGCAGGCGTCCTTTTTCCTTGATGTCTCCCGGCTCGAAATCCATCACGCCGACTTCGCTGGCCACTACCATCATGCCGCCCTGCGTAATCAGGTAGCGTGCAGGGCGCAGTCCGTTTCTGTCGAGCATGCCGCCTGCATAGCGCCCGTCGCTGAAAAGCAGTGCCGCCGGTCCGTCCCACGGCTCCATCAGGATGGAGTGGTATTCATAGAAAGCTTTTAAATCTTCGCTGATGGGATTCTTTTCGTTGAAAGATTCCGGCACGAGCATGGCCATGGCGTGCGGCAGGCTCAGGCCTGACATGATGAGAAACTCGAGCACATTGTCCAGCGAGGCACTGTCGCTCATGCCCGGTTGCACGATGGGGCGTATCTCCCGGATGTCTCCCAAGGCGGGAGAGGAGAGTACACTCTCACGGGCTTCCATCCAGCCGCGGTTGCCGCGGATGGTATTGATTTCGCCGTTGTGTGCCAGCAGGCGGAAAGGCTGTGCCAGTCCCCAGGTGGGGAAAGTGTTGGTGCTGAAACGGGAGTGCACCAATGCCAGTCCGCTGGTGAAGTAGCTGTTGGTGAGGTCGGGGAAGTAGTTGCGCAACTGCAAGGAAGAGAGCATGCCCTTGTAGACGATGTTCTTCGTAGAGAGCGAGACGATGTAGAAATCCTCGCGGGTGGGGATGTCCGACTTGCGTATTCTGTTCTCTATCCTTTTCCTTATTATATAGAGTTTGCGGTCGGCGGTTTCGCTTTCCGTAAATCCGGTGATGAAAATTTGCTTGATGTCCGGTTCGTTGGCAAGAGCCGCTTCTCCCAATATTTCGGGGCAAGTGGGCACGTTGCGCAGATGCATCAGGGTCAATCCCTCCTTTTCAATCTCTTCGATAATGACGCTCAAGATGACAGCCTGGTCTTTTCCGTCTTTGGGAAGGAAAAGCAGGCCGGTGCCGTATTTTCCCTTCTCGGGAACGGGAATGCCCTGCAACAGAATGAATTCGTGCGGTATCTGCAGCATGATGCCGGCGCCGTCTCCGGTTTTGTTGTCCGCCCCTTCCGCTCCACGGTGGCGCATGTTTTCCAGTACCTTCAATGCTGATTCTACCAGTTCATGTGATTTTCCTCCCTGGATATTGACCAGCATGCCTACTCCGCAGGCATCGTGCTCATGGGATGCCTCATACAAGCCCAACTGTTTGGGCTGTCGCTGGTAATCCTCTGCTTTTGTTTTGTTGTTAAAAAGTTCTTGTTTCATGATTATAAGCTTTCTTTATTGCTGTATAATATTGTTTGTGGTTTCAAAATGTTCGGCAAATATATGGTATTAATTGCAAAATGCTAATATGTATTCCTGCCTTCTTTCTTGCAAAATTCCTGCGATAGAAGATGAAGTTATGAATTGATAGAAAACACCCTCTGTTTTCTTTTAATCCTAAATCAAAATCAGACGGTTTGATTTGGATTTGTAAATTAAGCCTTTTGCTTTTAAAATAACACTTTCTTTAAC
>ERZ1504205.188-NODE-188-length-17303-cov-3.747855_pt1 | contig 17303 bp, 10 predicted proteins | sample MGYA00574885_ERZ1504205 | MGnify/ENA primary metagenome ERZ1504205 (study PRJEB39906, sample SAMEA3182050) | gut metagenome | biome: human; feature: gut; material: Stool; isolation source: human stools | place: Canada | collected 2012-02-22 ... | reverse complement strand
CTATCCTCTTCGTCGGCAGCGTCAGATGTGTATAAGAGACAGGCAGCAGGTGATAGCCAACCGTGACAAGTGGCGCGAATACAGGATACCGTTGCTTGTATCGTTCGGATTGTGCCTGCTTGTGTGTGCGATAGGCATAATCGCTCCGGGCACATTCGGCTCCTACCTGAGCGCACAGGAGCATGACTACTATGTGGCATCGGGCATGGCGATGCAGTATCCTCAGCTTTTTGCCGCGATAGAGAAGGTGAGAATGTCGATGGTGTCGTCAGATGCGTTACGCTCGTTTATCGTCATCGGCATAGGCGCATCGTTGCTGCTGTTGTTCTTCAAGGATAAAATCAGTGCGAAGGTGCTGTGCATTGTGCTCACCGTAGTGATTGTGGGCGACCTCTACATGGTCGACAAGCGTTACATCAATAGCGACAGCTTCCTGCCTCGTCAGCTTGCTCAGGGCGATCCGTTCCCCCTCACACAGGCCGACCGACAGATTCTCGCCGACACGACAATGAACTACCGCGTGATGAACATTCCGCAATTCGGTGAGGCTGCGCCCTCCTACCACCATAAGATGATAGGCGGTTATCATGCCGCCAAGCTTACGCGCTATCAGGACATGATCGACCGTCACCTGATAAAGTTCCAGGGCGGTGATGTGAGCGAGGCCGACATGAATGTCCTCAATATGCTCAATGCGCGTTACCTCGTGATGAGTGACGATGAGGTATATGTCAATCCCGATGCTCTCGGTAACGCATGGTTTGTCGACAAGGTTATGTATGTCGACGGTGCCGATGCCGAGATGGCCGCTCTCGACACCATAAATCCCGCCGTTACGGCAGTGTCCGACGCAAAGTTCCGTGACATACTGGGTGCGGATGTCCCCGTAAAGCAACCGGGCGATACCATATTTGAAACCACCTACGCTCCCAATCGCCTCACCTATCATGCACAGTCGGGCAAGGGCGGTGTCGCAGTGTTCTCGGAGGTCTATTTTCCGTGGGGATGGAAAGCGTGGATTGACGGTGAGCCCGCCGACATAGCGCGTGTCGACTACCTGTTGCGAGCCATGAGAATACCGGCGGGAACCCATGAAATCAAGATGGAGTTTGACCCCGAGTCGCTTCATGTGACATCGTCGCTCGCCTACGTGTCAATAATCATAATCTATATAGCTGTGGTGGCGGCAGCCCTGCTCGGTATAATTGGATTGTCGCGTCGTAAGGAGGACGATGAATCTTAAGCGATACTACACGGCATTTAACCGCTACAAGCGCAGCAAGGGATTCGGAATCCACTCGCCGTTTGCTTTCTCCTTCGTGCTTCAGGTGCTCAGGGAGCGGTGCCCTTACTATGCCTACGACGACATTTCGTCGCGGCGCAAGCTTGCGTTGTCGCTTGCTGCGGATGTCGCGCGACATCCGCGCATAATATCGCTCAAGAATGCGAAGATGCTGTTTCGCATCGTGTGTTACTTCAATCCGCGTGTCATGCTGCAGATAGGCACATCCTACGGTGTGTCGACAACGGCCATGCTCGATGTCGACAGCCGGTCGAGGCTCATCATATACACCGGTGACAACCCGCACCGTGACATATACGACAAGGTGACGGCCGACTATAAGGAGCGCATCCGGGAGGCGGCGACGGCCGATGAGGCCATTTCGCACTACAGGGCCGTGAGCCAAGGTGACGGTGTCAGGTTCATGGTGGTGAACTCGGTCGACAGCGACATGACGCGTGAAAGCGTGCTGCGATATGCCGGTGAGGTGCTCGACGGCGAGGGTGTGGTGGCTATGCGAAATCTGTCGCGTGACGAGCGGATGGCGACACTGTTCAATGAACTGGACTCGTCGCTTGCCCACGGCATGACATTCACCAACGGGCGCATAGCCGTTATAGTAGGCTACAGGCATCTGCCCCGACAGAGTTTCTCGTTATGGTTTTAAGAATGATGTGACATGGCTGTCCGCTCGATAAATGACATAGAGGCTGTACTTGCATCCTATGACGCCTACATTATGCTTGAACGCGGATTGAGCGAAAACACCCGCAGCTCCTACCGTGACGACATAGACAAGCTTGTGAAATATCTTGCCGAGGAGGGAAAGCGGTTGAGCGGCGTGACGCTTGACGATCTGCAGGCTTTTATTGCCGACCTGCACGACCTCGGTATCGCTCCGGCATCGCAAGCACGTATTATATCGGGGATAAAGTCGTTTTTCCGCTACCTTAAGCTTGAAGGATACATTGACGAAAATCCGGCTCTGCTGCTTGAGAGTCCGCGGCTTGGGCGTCACCTGCCCGAGGTGCTGACCGTCGACGAGATCGACGCAATGGAGTCGTGCATCGACCTTGGCTCCCCCGAGGGGCAGCGTAACCTTGCCATTATGGAAACTCTCTACGGCTGTGGATTGCGCGTGAGCGAATTGGTCAATCTCGACCTCTCGCATCTGTTTCTCGACGAGGGTTACATCGTTGTGCGCGGAAAGGGCAGCAAGGAGCGCATGGTTCCCATATCGGATGTCGCCATGCACCATATACGCCTCTATCTTGAGCAGCGCGCCGACATGGATATAAAGCCGGGCGAGGAGAACATCGTGTTTCTGAACCGACGGGGGCGCAGGCTCACGCGTGTAATGATATTCTACATTGTCAAGAGGCTGTGTGAGCTGGCCGGAATAAGGAAGGAGATAAGCCCCCACACGCTGCGTCACTCATTTGCCACACACCTGCTTGAGGGCGGGGCAAATCTCAGGGCGATTCAGCAGATGCTCGGACATGAATCGATTGCTACGACAGAAATATACCTGCATCTCGACCGCTCGATGCTGCGTGACGAGATACTCGCCCACCATCCGCGCAACCGCAGGTGACGCATCACAACATTCCCTGCTCGACGAGTACGCACACACGCTCGATTATCGCATCGTCGGAATCCTTGTCGGGGTTGTAGCCCGCCTTTAGGTTGACACCGAAGAACTTGCCGAACGTTTGCCAAAATCCGGCACGGAATGTGCCGAGAAATGCTTTCAAAATAGAGTAGCTGCTCTGGTTGGTTTCGCGGTTTATAAGTTTTACGAGCATTTTTCCCTGGGAGCGCGTGAATTTCTTCAGCACGGGCTTGTATTGGTTGAATACCTCCTTTTCCATGCGCGTAAGGTGATCCTCACGCTCCTTCTGGGTGGGGAATGTTTCGATGTATTCGTAGGTTTCAAGAAGGGTTTCGGCTATGAGCTTGGCGTAGGGGAGAGTGCGCTTCACGTCACGCACCGTGCGCCAATAGAACTGCTCCTGCTTCTTGTTCTTGAACTTCAGGGGCGGATAGTAGGTGATGTTGTTGAGCACAACCATCAGGGCGGTGTCGCCCTCCTCGGTGATGAAGTGATAGCGTCCCTTCACGGCTGCCTGCTGCGGATTGCGCGGCACGGGCACACCGTCGGTGTCGAGCTTCTGGGCACACATCGACGTTACACTTAATATCATCATAAGAATGGTTATAAAAACTCTCATAATCATATAACGTGCAATGTGGCTAAAAGATTATGCTGCAACGGCGTAATTAGTGCTCGGTGTGGGGATAGTCGACCGTGTAGTGCAGTCCGCGCGATTCCTTGCGCTCCATTGCCTGGCGCATTATGAGGTAACCCACGTTGATGATGTTGCGCAATTCGCATATCTCGCGACTTGCCTTGGAGCACTTGAACAGCTTCTCGGTTTCCTCATAGAGGATGTCAAGACGGTTCCATGCGCGCTTCAGCCGCAGGTCGCTGCGCACAATGCCCACATAGGTTGTCATTATCTGTCCCACTTCCTTTATGCTCTGGGTAATGAGCACCATCTCCTCGGGGTGGCGGGTGCCTTCATCGTCCCATTCGGGCACATCGTGACGGTAAGGGTAGTGGTCTTTCACCTCCATTGCGTGACGCGCGGCTGCGTCGGCATATACAACGGCCTCGATAAGCGAGTTGGAGGCCAGTCGGTTGCCGCCGTGCAATCCAGTGCACGAGCACTCGCCCACGGCATAGAGTCGCTTGATCGACGACTCGCCGTTGGAGTCCACCTTTATGCCTCCGCACAGATAGTGGGCGGCGGGAGCCACGGGTATGTAGTCCTTGGTGATGTCGATGCCGAGCGAGAGGCACTTCTGGTATATGTTGGGGAAGTGTTTCTTGGTTTCCTCGGGGTCCTTGTGCGTGACATCGAGGTATACGTGTTCGTCGCCGTATTGCTTCATCTCGGAGTCGATGGCTCGTGCCACAATGTCACGCGGGGCGAGCGAGAGTCTTGGGTCATACTTGTGCATGAACTCCTCGCCGCGCTTGTTGCGCAACACGGCTCCGTAGCCGCGCATGGCCTCGGTGATGAGGAATGAGGGGCGGTCGCCGGGGTGATAGAGCGCCGTGGGGTGGAACTGGATGAACTCCATGTCCTTTACCGTGCCCTTGGCTCGGTACACCATGGCTATGCCGTCGCCTGTTGCCACAAGGGGATTGGTTGTGGTGGTGTAGACGGCTCCAACGCCTCCGGTGGCCATGAGTGTTACGCGGGCGAGGAATGTGTCGACCTTGCCTGTGGCGGGATTTAGCACGTAAGCTCCGTAGCAGGTTATGTCGGGGGTGCGGCGCGTAACGATTTTGCCGAGGTGGTGCTGCGTTATTATCTCGATGGCGAAGTGGTCCTCGAATATGTCGATGTGGGGATTGTTGCGCACGGCCTCGATAAGGCTTTCCTGAATTTCGGCTCCCGTGTTGTCCTCGTGCTGCAGGATGCGGAATTCGGAGTGTCCGCCTTCGCGGTGCAGGTCAAAGTCGCCGTTTTCGTTCTTGTCGAAGTCGACGCCCCACTTTATGAGTTCGTTTATCTGTGACGGCGCATTTGTCACGACCTTCTTCACAGCCTCGGGGTCGCTCAGCCAGTCACCGGCTATCATCGTGTCCTCGATGTGCTTGTCGAAGTTGTCGACTGCAAGGTTGGTGACCGAAGCCACGCCTCCCTGAGCAAAGAATGTGTTGGCCTCTTCAAGCTTTGTCTTGCAGATTAATGCCACCTTTCCCGTACCGGCTACCTTGAGGGCGAAACTCATGCCCGCGATGCCTGATCCGATTACCAGATAATCATATTCGTAAGTCATATAGCAAAACTCTTTTTCGTGAATGCAAAGTTAATGTAAATCTTTGATTCCACCACAAATAAATTTACGCCTCGAGGGGCTCGGCGTCATGCGGGGTGTTGATTTGCGGAATCCATCGGCCCCGGAGAAGCCTGAACAGGAATATGGCACCGCGGAAGGTGAGCTCGGCGCACATGGCTATCCACACTCCCTTCAGCCCCATGGAGCGTGCGAGAATCCACGCCAGCGGGAGCCTTACGGCCCAGATGCTGCCGAAGTTCATGATGGCGGGAACGGTGGTGTGGCCGACCCCTACAAAGACTCCGTAGGCGACTATCGAGGCGGCAAACATGGGCTCGGCCCAGGCTTCGATGCGCAGCGACTCCACGCCGAGGCTCTGAATCTCGGCTACGGGTGTCATCAGCTCCATTATCCACGGCGCGGCTATCCACATGAGCACTCCCATGACCGACATCACCGCCATGCCGAGGCCCACGGTGATGTAGCCGAACCGCTTGACGAGCTCGCGCCGCCCTGCTCCGTAGCTTTGGCCTACAAGGGTGGTGGCGGCATCGCCTATTCCGTAGCCGGGCATGTAGCACAAGCTTTCGGCTGTCACGGCAAATGCGTTGGCGGCTATGGAAAAGACTCCGAGGGGTGCCACAATCATTGTCACGGCTATCTGTGCGCCGCATATTACGGCGTGTTCAACGGTCATGGGCACCGATATTGTCACCGCCTTGCGTATGATCGATTTCCGGGGACGATAGCTGCCGTGGCGGCCGCGCAGACGCAGTTCGGGCTGCCGGTAACAGAGGTAGTAGAGCATGAGGGAGGCAGTGACGGCTTCGGCGAGCACGGTTCCCAGTGCGGCACCGAGCACTCCGAGTCCGGCACCGGGAATGGTTATGTCGATGCCGTGCAGGTTGAGGTGATGTGACGGGAATATCAGCAGGAAGTTGAATAGGCAGTCCATGATACACATGAGAATGTTGAGGGCGCTCGGCACCTTCATGTTGCCTACGCATCGCAACATTCCTCCCGCCAGGTAGTTGAGCGTGAGCAAGGGCAATGCCGACACAAACACGAGGAAGTAGAGCGATGCCTGGGGGTTGATGTCGTCGTTGCCACCGAGCCAGCGGGGCAGCGAGGGTGCGATGGCAATGCCTATGGCTGTCACGGCGAGGCTGAATATGAGGCACGCGGTTATGGCCTGTCGCAGCACGTTGCGTGCGGCTGCATCGTCCTTGGCTCCGACCTTGTGGGCGGCCTGTACCGAGAATCCCGTAGTGACGGCGGAACAGATGCCCCAGAAGAGCCAAAGGCTTGTCGACACGAGTCCTATCGCAGCCGAGTCGTCGGCTCCGAGCCGTCCCACCATCGACGCGTCGATATATTGCATGAGAATGCTCGACAATTGCGCGAGCATTGCCGGGAGCGACAGCATCACGGTGAGCTTCAGCTGTTGGCCGAAGCTCATCGGGGCACCTTCTCTTATTTGCGATATATCGGCCATGATTTGTGGAGGGTGTAGAAGGGGGCTACAAACTTACGGATAAATTCTGGATAATCCGTAAGTTTGTGCGTTTTTGTTCCGTTTGGCATTGAGTTTTGAGATGTGGAGTGTCGTTTTGCAATGGGCTGATTTGTAGGTGTTTGATGGTTGGAAACTATAGCCATTTTGTGTTTTTGAAATAATTGATGGTGGAGAGGGGATGGTAAAAAAGGAGGAGGCAGCGAGAGAACCTGTCGCTGCCTCCGATGTGTGGGGATGTGTGTATAACTATTTTTTATGTGTGCTTTGTTGTTTTCTTTGTTGCTATTGTTGTGCTCGGATTTGATCGTAGGACATACCCTCTTCCGTAGGAGTGAGGTCGCGGACACAACGCACATATTTCATTTCAGTATATGGTCTTGCTGTTGCATCATAAGTATATCGTACTGAACATATTCGATAATCACTAAAATTAGTGCTTGTTGACGAACCTGAAGAAGTCCAATTTTCCTGAGTACAACTCATAAAAAATTTATTAGCCTCATCAGGGAATGTCAACATTTTTTCTCGATTTATTATGTTTAGTTCCTTTTGATTGGGCACACGCCAACCTTTGCGATTTAATTTGTCATTTAAATCTTTACATGGAGTTGCATTGTTCACATAATCTTGGTAATCTATAGCCCCTTGAGCGTCATTGGTAAAGTTAACGGTTGCTTCTTCAGCTGATTGCTGGGTTGTTTGATTACCACGTAACGCTATTTCAAATCCATATTGCCCGAGCTTGTTTTGTGGATCGGGCACTTTGTGCATAGGCAACACACCGTTTGCGATGTAATCACGTAATGATGTACCATAATATCGAGTGATTCTTACAATACCTCCTGTGCTATAATTGCCAGAGCCTTTTTTTACCTCATAAGCCGGTTTTACCGGGTCATCCTCGGCTTTATCTGTAACTTTGCTTAAATCGACACCAAGATTGCGAATGCAGCGTACAGCCCAAGGTGCCGGACCGTAAGGATTGAGTGGAAATTCACTTGTTGATAATCCTTCATCGGCCCATATCATCCTTGCATCACTTGCAATAAGATGTAGACGAGAGTTGTTTCCTGAAGATGCAGGGTAGGATATTGTTTTATTCTCATTATAGTTCATGATAGGATTACGTAATCCGTTTCGTCCCATAATGACACGAACATATTTTCCTGAAGCAGGTAAATACCAACGAAGTTCATCAGCATCGATAACTCCATTACCATTGTTATCTCGGTTTCTATTCATGCATGCATGCATTGCGTGAATAAACTGAGCATCATCGTTATAAATCTGTGGATCATAAATATTGGCTTTTGCTTCACCTGCATTAGTTCGACCGCTGGTACCTTCATCACTAATAACGATATCTGCTGTAAAATTGCTGGGCCTTAGAAGTACAGGCTGAGGTACAGGCCATGTTTTTGGCTTTTTTTGATCGTCAGGAACTGATTGTGTCGTGTTTGAGATTTCATTTACATGATTAACGACTCCATTAGTGTTCTTTGAGTAATTACCACACTGTACATATTCAGTCCATAATTTGGTATTACTTAGACTATGCCATACATTATATCGACCGTTATCAGCCGACCATATTGAACCGGGTACATTAGGCGCAGCTGTTGATACAAGAGGGTAACTATTTCCATCGGTTGTTGTCACTTCTTTTGGAGGCCAACGAAGGTTCATGCCAAAAATTTCGTTGTCATATTCCACACCGATGGCCGTTTGTATTTCGTTATCTTTATATTGGTAGTAAGTCTGTATCGACTTCTGCGATATTCCATATTTCGCTTTATAATAAGAGCTGTTCTTATCATTAGAAATCTTCTGAGCCACATTAAGATAGGCTACTCGGTTGGGCTTCATAACGTAATTGTGCCAATTTTTACTATTGCTTTCATCACCCGATTCGTTTTCGTAAGTATATTCGTTGACAAATACAGTAATCCAATTTTCACTGTCAGGGCCACCCGTAGGGTTCTTTTTTAGCTTATCGTTGCCTCTTACTTGATTGATTTTGAATTTGTTTTCATTATTGTTTATTCCGGGATAAGCGGCAAGAGTTTTCTCATCGGTTGTAGGCACAAACTCTATCCATGAAAAATAAGGATAATTTTGTGTATTTTTATCAGTGATTTGGTCTTTTACCGGAATGGGATTTGCTCCAATTGTGTTGCCGTCCTTATCAGTTGCAAATTCATAGCTGTCTTCGCCATAAAATGAGCGAACTGTAAAACTGAAATTATCAATTTCAGTGTTGGTAAGCATTATATTGAACGCATTGTAATGCGAATCAAGTTCATAAGACTGTTCGGTTACATCGGCAACCAATCCTTCGGCTCCCGGTTGATTTTCTGTGTTAAGATATGCTTCAAGTATTATTTCGCTTGCGCTTTTTATTCTTACATTATAGTTGTAAATAGAGTTGCGATAATTATTGAAATCACATGCTTTCTCAACAGTATTATCGCCTCCTGTCGCATATCCAAGATGGATTGTATATACGGCTTCGACGGTACGACTGTCTACCTTATCGGGCAATGGATCCTCATTATCTCCAACATCAGGATTGGTCAAGTTACCCGGATTGTTGTAAGTAAGAAGACAATGCAGCTCCACATACGTTGCGAAGTTGTTTAGTTCCGGGGTTGGGTATGAGCATAAGCTTTCGTAGATGCCCGAATTTGTTCCATCAGCGTTTTTATACTCTCTTTCGCGCTTTTGATAGTTGGTGCAGAAGTCGGCACGCCCCGTGCGCTTGTTCTCCATCATCCAGAAGTCGAATGTATAGTTGTTACCACTCATGGAAATATCTGTAGACTGATAGGTCATTGATTGCAGATAGTTCTTATTTTCGGCAACCTTGGGCTGCATTGCATCGCCGGCGTTGGCATAGTTTACGCGTTTTTCTGTGTCGCCTTGGCTGCGCTCATAGAGCCAGCCATAGGTGGGAACGTTATATACTACATAGGACTGAGGCTCAATGCTGACGATATCGGTATTTTCGGCAACGCCTATGTTAAACTTCACCTGCGTGAATGGACGGCGCAGGTGGATGCTTCCTTTCAGATTAAGGCCATTCTTAGACAATGGTATCTGATACGGCTCAACCTTGGTCCAATCGGCGGGATGAATAAGGTTTTCATTATCAATATAGATTCCGCTCATAGGCAGCGGATTGACTGTTGCGTTAGGTAGTTCCAAATTTGCGGCATCCTGGAATAGCTCGCGCTCGATGACGATTGACAGGAACTTATCCCAAGTGTCAGCCTGAGCGAGCAGCTCGCTCAGCAGTGTTTTGGGGCCGAGCTTGCCGTCGGCATCCATTGTGTAGCCATAATTTAGGTCGGGATTGGCCACGGCCACGATGTAGCTGCGACCCGACTTGGTGTTTATGCCCGTTAATGGATGTCGGGTGTGATCTTTTTGGCCTGCTGTGAACCCATGCTGTCCGTCTTGCAGCAGAAGTCCGTTTTTGTTCCCCTCGCTCAATGTGCTGCGACGGGTAGCATAGTTGTAGATGCCTACCCATAGCGATTGCACATTGTAAGCATCTTTATCTGCCATATCGGCGCGCGACTCAAGGCGTGACATTTCGGGCGCCTGAATGGTGAGGCTGATTGTGGTGTCCTCGCCTTCGGGGCCGTCGACGGTCGCGGGCAGCTCTATATCGTCGGTGCAGGCCGTCATGACGAGCATGAGGGCCGGCAGCAGTCGAGAAAATATCTTTGTGTATCTGTTCATATAGCTATTCTGAGTTGTAGATTAATCAAATGTAGGGATGTTGACCTCGTGCCTATCCCAGTCGCACAGGGTGTAGCCAACATCGATTATGTTGGCTTCGCTGCTGCCCACGGCATTTATTTCATATCGGTAGATGTGGTTGCGCAGCAAGAAGTTGATGCCATCGCCTTGCGGAGCTCCGTCGGTATAGCTGGTCAGTTTCAGTTCTTTAAAGAATGAAGTTTCTTTGCCATCAGTATTATCAGGGCTGCTTTCATCGACAAGGGTTATTACGAGGTAGGGTTTGTTTTCATTACCTACGGCCAATTTAGAATATTCAGTTACATAACATGAATAGACAGGATAATTTTTATGTTCTGTTTGGCTTGAGTATTTGTCTTCATCAAACATTATACACTTACCTTGATTGGGGCCGGCATAAGTTTCTCCTTCCATAGGAACCGGAACTGCATAGTAATTTAATGACGGTAAATTGGGCTGATTTACATCTTCAGAAACATAATCAGGCCATTGTCCAGTATTACCAATTAGCGGTAATATTGTTCCTTTGCGGTAAAAGCCTATCAGTTCGACTTTTTCAACCTTCATCCTTTTGATATTGGAGTCATATCCGTCGGGAAGATCGATTTTGTCGATTACTTCTATCTTAGCCATTGCGCGGAGCATATCGATGGTTTTGCCGGGGGTTCCTGCCGAGAGGTCGACGGGTGTATCGTAGGTCGACTCCTTCAGCTGGGTTGCCGATACTGTGAATTTCTGTAATCCGGCCATGGGTATGTAGTTATGGCTTTCGATTGAAGGACTCCATGAAGAAGTCCAATACATATCGCCTATTTCTCCTTGACTTGGCAGATTGTAAATGATTTTCTGTGCGGCGATGTCGTCGATGGTGGTCACGCCGGGGGGGAAGCCGGGGTATTGGCCGTCGAGGCCGGTTGAGTGGCTGTTGGCGATGACCATGATGTAGAAGTCGATGTTTTCGGTGCCGGCCTTGACGGCTTCGTCAAAGTAGGGCTCGGTGATTGAAGCCTTGATGGAGTACCAGGTGTAATCCACATTGTCGTGGCCGGTGATTTCGGGGAAGATGGGGCGCAGGAGCTTGCGGTCGGCACCGAAGAGCAGAAACTGGCAGTCGGCCGTGTTGATATAGTTTTCGGCGGGTGAGCCCTGGGGGCCTTCATCGCAGGGGTCGTCAGCGCCGGCGCGCGACAGCAGTGAGCCTTCGGTCGTGTCGCCGTCGGCACGCGACTGCTGCGCTTCGCGCGAGGCGGCGGGGTTGTAGGTCATCACTGTAAACTGCAGCGTCACCTTTGTGCCATCGTCGCCGTCGCCGGGACATGGTGAGTCCTCGTTGACACAGCCCGTCAGCGTCAGCATCATTGCCGAGGCTGCGGCGAGGAATTTATTGTAAAATCGGGTCATTGATTCAAGTAAATTTTTGTGGGGTTGATTTTAGCTGTGTCACGTTGTTGATTATAGCTCGGTGTCCTGAGGCGGCACGATGCGCCAGCCGTTGATGTAGACTCCGCCGGCTATGTACCAGTTGCGGTTGTCGTCGACGAAAAACATGAGCGAATAGTTGTCGTTGCGGTCGAGGTATTCCTGATCGCTCATCTGCCGGTTGTATTCGCCCTTGACCATGAGCAGATACTGGATGAGGTTGATGTTTATGATGTCCTCGCCGTCGGAGTTGCGGCGCACTACAAGTCGCTGGGTGCGGGTGTCGATGAGGCGGCCTGTCGACAGCTCGGCGAGGATGCCGTTGGCTTCGGTCTGCGCGCGTGCGGGGGCCTTGGATGCGGCCTGGGCTTCGGGCTTGTCGAGCGATGCCGATGTGAGGGTCATGGCCCATGGGCGGTAGCTGAACTGCGTTGTCGACACCACTTTGTTGAGGTAGTCGAGCTCGTTGTTGGCAGCCGTTATGTAGAAGCTGAAGTCGTCGGCCTTCATTGTGGTGCCGTCGGTGTTCTGGAGGAGCACCTGCATCACGTTGGTGTCCTTGGTGAGGCTTACGGGGCCGAGCGTCACGTTGCCGTAGGTGTCGGGGAAGTCGACTCCGCGCATGATGCCGTGGTAGAGGGGCACGATGTCACGGTCGACATAGAGGCCTGCATCGGCTGTGCCGTCGAGGGGCATCTTGGCTCCGAGGGTGCTCATGGCGCTTCCGGGGGCGGACGATGCTACTTCAAATGCGGTGGGATTGTCGACGGGCGACTTGCCGGTGGCCCACACGAGGAGGTCGTATTTGCCGGGGAGCACTTCCACATCCATGTAGTAGTCGGGCGAGGCGAGGGCTGCGCTGTTGTCGGTCTTGCTCATGACGAGTTGGCCGTTGCGGTCGTAGATGTAGAGGGTCACCGATTTTACTTCGTGGGGAAATGCGTTGGCCCACTTCATGTTCATGTCGTAGGTGAAGGTAACTCGGTAGTGAACCGAGCAGTCGCCCTCGTCGTCATATATGGCGCTGTCACACGACGACAGCGACCCGAGGGCGATAACGCCCCATAGCAAGGTGATGATGCCCGTCAGGTGTCGGATGCAAGTAAGTTTCATAACGGTTGGTCAATGTTATATCGTTGTTGTTTTTTGTTTTGTCGTTGTTGTGGGGCGTTGCCGCCTTATATTGTTGTGGGCCTCGGTTGGGCGGGGCCTCGTTGTTGTCGTTGTTGGGGTGGAGTCGATGCTTGCGCTTCGGCTTCGATTGCGGCCTTGGTGAGGGCTGCGGGTTGCTTGCGATTGGCTTGCGGGTTTCGGGGAGAGGTTGCTTGCGCTGAGAGAGAAAAAGCGGAGGGGAATCCGTCGGGGGCCTCGAGTGGAAGCCACCCGGGGGCTCCCCTCTGCTGATTATCAAATCATTTTGCCATTTTTTATGTTGTTGCGTGACAAGTCACGCGAGATGGGCCGATTAGAGGATAACGTTCTGAGCAGGCACAACGCGCCAAGAAAGGATGTTAAGACGAGCGGCGATCCAGTAGCTCTCGGGGTCCATCGGGGGTACGATGGGCTGATCATCGCTGCGAAGACCGGTGCCAAGACCCTTGATTTCTGTTACATTAAGAGTATAAACATGGTTGCGGACAACACCGAAGTCACCACGACGCATATTTTCCCAATTGTAAACATTAGCGCTTGCTCCGTCAGGGCTGCTGGTAAGAGGAGCATTGGCTTCATTTACATTTTTACCATATCCAAGGTGACGGATAGGAATTGAGAAGAATGCAAGGCCGTTGTGGAACATCTGAGCAGTTGAAACAGTCTTCCAAAGAAGACGATTGGCTGCATCGATATTGTCTTCATCTATAGCTTCTATTGTACCATTATTGTTAAAGTATACTGCTGGTTGAGGTACGGCAGTAAGTTGCAGAGTAACCAAACGTCCGGGAACATTTTCTTTTATAACCTCATCCTCTTCACCTTCAATTTCTGCCGGAATAGTGACTTGGCGAACTGATGCTTTGGGATGCTCAACTTCAAAGAGATCAGCTGTTGTGGCAGGATCTGTACAATCTCTATCATTAAATAGTACTAACTGATTTTCAATCATAGTAGCTTTGATATCTGATGCTGTATAGTAATTGGGTCGGCCATTCAATACTCCGTACAAGTAGAAATCAGCATTTGCTGCTTCTCCTTCGAGTTTGTAATTACCGACTATCACAGCCGATGCAACAACAGCCTTGCTGTTCATTTCAGAATTCTTGATGTTATCTATAGAGGCTGTTGTTTCGCGAGAATAGAAGTATCCTGAAGATGGAACATTTGTTGTTCCTCCGGCATTATAGCTTCCAGGATTAGCATTGAAACCATTAGTTGCGTTCCATATAATGCCGGGTTCGGCAGGATTCTCGGTAGATTCTACACCCTTCACAAATTCGGTGTAAGTAAAATATTTAAGAGCATAAGGATAAGCTCCGCCTTTATCAGTTACATCGGTGATGTTGTCAGAAACCTTGGGATATGCATTTGCAAAATAGGAGGGAGAGCATGCCCAATAGCTACGGAAGTTGTCAGGATCGTTCCATCCGGTCAAACCTTCACCGGCCATACCTGAATTGGCGAATGCAGTTGTCATATCCTGGAATGTAGCTGTTTTTGTCGGGTCGAGAGGAAGTTGCTTTCCGGTAGAGAATGCCTTAGTGATGAATGTTTTCATGTCAATGGCATTCGGACGCCAACTATGAGGAGTAAAAATGATATTCTTTGCAACCCAGTTGTCGCCGTCTTTAACGTTTACAGCATAGGGCTTGATAGCTGTAGGAAGCATATTCAATCCAATTTTTGCAGCATAACGTTCAACATAAATCTGAAGTACGCCGGCTGCTTCAGGATCAGCGGCTTTTACTGCAGCATCAGCTTCACCAGGATCTTTGAACAATTGGCTTTCAACAATGGGGGTAGCCATCATGCGAACATCATTTGCTCCTGAAATAGGATTGTTGCCATAATAAACGGAGTTGCTCATTGCAAATCTTCCGTTTGCTCCGGCTCCTTTTATGCGAACACGGGTATCGGCTTCAACTTCTGCCAATGTCATACGGTCAATACCTGTTTTGTCAATAGGATTGACATAGCACATTACATAAGAAGGAATTGTTTGTCCCTGAGTAAGCTCAACGGGGATTACCGAACTCCAGAAGCGAGTTACATTTGCATCGGTATAGTTGTCAGTCCATCCATTTGCCAAATTTTCACCTGTAATGGTTTTCATTGTAGCAGTGGGATTACCTGCACCATCATAGAATACAAAGATAATTTCATCTACTTCGCTCTCATTTTTAGAGCCGTCATCAAAATTGCCTGTAGGAGCATCATCAGCTGCACGGCTACCTGCAACTGAAGGAGTGCTGATTGCGACCGAAAGATAGCGGGTTTGGTCGACCTCTGCCACGCCATTGTCGATACCTTTGTCAAGGTCATCGTCGGAACATGCTGTTACAGCGCCGCCCATTGCCAAGGCGGCAAGTGCTCCGAAAAGAAAGTTAATTTTTTTCATTGCAATTAATTATAAAAAGTGATTAAACAAATATTAATTTTCACACACTGTGATTAGATCAGTCAATAAGTTTGAGTTCGCGCAGGCGGTCGATTGCGGCCTGAGCCTCGGCAACACCCTTGGCGGCCTGAAGCAGCTCCACGGCGCGGGTGTAGTTGCCGGCCTTTGCTTCAAGGATTCCGCGCGCATAGTCGGCCTCGGGCGATTTGCCGGCCTTGGCGAGATAGGCGCGTGCCATGTCAAGCTCGTCGTGGCCTATGGCGGTGAGTCCGGCGTTAAGATTGGCTACGGGCGAGTCGGGATACATTCTCACGGCCACCTCCATAACCTCCTGAAACTCGGGCGAGTCCTTGTCGAGGCTCTGTGCGAGGCGGAAGAGCTCTTCAAGCGAGAGCTTCTGCGGAGCCGAGGCCATCACTGCGGCTATCTCCTCGACGGTGGTGTAGTTGCGGATGTTGTAGTTGACCGCGTAGTCGCTGTGACGGAGCGCGGGATACACCTCCTTGAGCAGGAATGAGTACTGCTCGGGGAATCGTGACTTGAGTCGCCACTCGCGGGCGTCGGGGGCGATGCTGTTGTCGGTGATCAGGGCGAGAATGTCGTCGCGGTTGTCGAGGGTCGACTTCTTCACGTAGTCGATGAGTCCCTGCCAGTCCTCGGCCTCCCATGATGTGGTCATGAGCCCTGCGGGGAAGCTGTAGAGGTTGCGCACATAGCCGACGAGAGCCTCGGTGCGGCCCTTGGCGAGTCGCTCGTTGTTGGCGTAGGAGCCTTCGGGCGAGGCATAACCCTTGATGGAGAGCGATGTGATGGTCACGTCCTTGTCGCCCTTGATGGCGTCGATTGTGGCGCGTATTGCGGCAAGCTCCTCGGGGTTGCGGCGGTAGCCGGGGTCGATGTCGGTGCGGTTGACGCGGAAGTCGATGTAGGCCGATCCGTGGATTTCACGTGTCTTCACGGCCTCGGCGGCGGGCTTCACGTAGACCATGAGGGGCTCAAATGTCTGCGGGGTGAAGTCGAGCCGGGCGAGCTCGCTTGATGACGATGCCTCGAGTGCGTCGCCGCAGCAACCGTCGACATCGCGCTCAAGGGTGAGCGTCGACATCTCCATCCAGTCGGCGTAGGGCACTACCTCGGAGTAGGCGTAGGGATTGCCCTTGCCCGAGCGCAGCATCACGTAGGGGGCGTTGTTGCCGTCGGCGCGCAGGTGCTGGTAGTAGCGTGTGCGTCCGGCCACAATTACGGGTCGCAGTCGCAGCGAGTCGACACCGTTGGTAATCACGGGACGCAGCCACTCCTCGCGGTTGGATCGCGAGGTCACCTGCTGGGGGTCGACTGTCATGTTGACGATGAGGTTGCTCTCGGAGCGTTCGACATTTATGTCGCTTACCGGGTCGGCTGCTGCTGCCGACAGAGCGCAGGCAGCCAGTGCCAAGTTCAATATAATCTGCTTCATAATCAGCTGAATAGTGGAAATGGTTGTGATGAAGTGGGGGTGTTGAATTTAAAATACGTAGACCAGGTTGATTGCGGCCTTTGTGGGGCCTACGTAGTTGTGGGAGCGTCCGGTGTTGACGCGACGGCCGCATCCGGCACACTCAAATGTGTCAAACTTCGTGTAAATCCAACCCACACCCAGCTCGGCCTCGATGTTGAAGTGACGGCTCAGAATCCACGAGTAGCCGTAGGCCACGCCGAGTCCGCCATACCATCCCTGGTAGCGGTGGTCCTTGAGGTTTTTGAGATTGGTTCCGAGGAAGTTGAGGCTTCCCATGTCGATGTGTCCCACATTGTACTGTCCGCCAAGTGCGTGGGCTGCTACAAAGTGTCCTGCCATAGCGTCACAGAACCAGTAGCGAGCCTCGGGCTGCACCATCCAGTGCTTCCACTTCTTGCCATGATCGAGAGTCCTGTCT
>ERZ1504205.182-NODE-182-length-17485-cov-5.273035_pt1 | contig 17485 bp, 10 predicted proteins | sample MGYA00574885_ERZ1504205 | MGnify/ENA primary metagenome ERZ1504205 (study PRJEB39906, sample SAMEA3182050) | gut metagenome | biome: human; feature: gut; material: Stool; isolation source: human stools | place: Canada | collected 2012-02-22 ... | reverse complement strand
GTATATATGGATGTGAAAAATGATTTGGGTGGAGGAAAGCCCACGTTGCTAATCGCGGAGGATGAGGAAAGTAATTATTTACTTCTGAAGACCATTTTACATAAATATTGTAATTTGATCCGTGCTAAAACTGGTTTGGAAGCTTTGGCTCTCTTTAAGGAAAACGAGGTGGACTTGATCTTGATGGATATAAAAATGCCTGAGATGACGGGTATCGAGTCCTTGAAGGAAATCCGTAAGCTATCGAAAGATATCCCCGTAATCATGCAGTCGGCTTATGTATTCGACTCTGATATGGAAGCCGCTAAAGAAGCCGGGGCTTCCGGTTTTATCACGAAGCCGATCAATCTAAAGGTATTGAAAAATACGATATCGCAGTATTGTCCGTCAATCGTATGGTAAGGATTTATTAAGATGTTTTAGATTTGTATAAACGGCATTTTGCCGTATTTTTTGTTATTTTTGTAGAAAATCGTCAAGAGGACGCTTTACAAATGTATTCTAATCTACAAAAATGACATGCTTATGATAAAAAAAGAACATCTTGTATCCGACATTTCTAAACTGAAAAAAGTATATGACCAGAGCTTCCCTTGGTTGGTGACCTTAGCGGAAGAAAGTGAGAACGCAAAGTATTTTAAGGATGCTTTGCGTTCTCTTATTTTATCCTGGCTCACGGAAAAGGAAAGTACCCAAGAAAACGTAGGAATGGCGGTGGCGAGGCGTATCCTTCTTTTGATTGAGCATGATGATACTTTCGTGGACGAGCTGTCTACGGGCGAGCGTCTTCCGGTGCGGACGGTCACTTATCTTTGGCAGTTCCTGACCGGCCATTTGGAAAATGAGGTCTCTCCTGATTTATTTATCGACCTATACCATCAGTTTGATTTATTGGAACATCCGGTTGAGATCCTGCCGGACCGGGCATTGGTGAAAAGGCAGATGAGCCGCTGGCCGACCGGGCTTGACCCGGAGGTGATCGCTGTCCGTGAGAGGAACAAGGAGCGTATCATCGCTTGCTTGATCAAGAAGATAGAAAGACGCCATAGTCTTTCGTCACGTTTTCAGTTCGCCGAGGGCATCTCCTATGAGGAGAAAGAGGCTCGGGTACGTGAGTGGTGGAATACTGCTCGTTTCCATTTGTCGATGGCGATCAAGAGTCCTACGGAATTGAACTTCTTTTTGGGATATTCCCTGTCGGATGAGACGATGAGCTTATTGGCCCGTGCCAAAAAGAAGGGGATGCCCTTTTTTGTGACTCCTTATTATCTTTCCCTATTAAATATAGAACATGAGGGGTATGATGACGCTACGGTGCGATCGTACATCATGTACTCGAACGAGCTGGTAGATACGTATGGAAGCATTAAGGCGTGGGAAAAGGAAGACATGGTCGTCGCCGATGAGCCGAATGCGGCGGGCTGGCTATTGCCGGAGGGACATAATATACACCGGAGGTATCCGGAGGTGGCGATCTTGATCCCCGATTCGATGGGGCGTGCTTGCGGTGGATTGTGCGCTTCTTGCCAGCGCATGTATGATTTCCAGAGCGAGCGGTTGAATTTCGATTTCGAGGCCCTGAAGCCTAAGGAGAGTTGGGACCGGAAGTTACGTCGTCTGATGCGTTATTTCGAGGAAGACGCCCAACTGAGGGATATCTTGATAACGGGCGGGGATGCCTTGATGAGCCAGAACGCTACCTTGCGTAAGATATTGGAGGCGGTATATAAGATGGCGGTGCGGAAACGGAAGGCGAACGAGAGCCGTTCGGAGGGCGAGAAGTACGCCGAGCTGCAACGGGTACGGCTAGGTTCCCGGTTGCTGGCTTATCTTCCGCTGCGTGTGACCGACGAGTTGGTCGGTATATTGAGGGAGTTCAAGGAGAAGGCTTCCGCTATCGGCGTGAGCCAGTTCTATATACAAACGCATTTCCAGTCTCCACTGGAGGTGACACCGGAGGCGAGGCACGCTATCGAGGCGATCTTGGCGGCGGGCTGGACGATCACGAATCAGTTGGTTTATACGGTCTCGGCTTCCCGTAGGGGGCATACGGCGAAATTACGGCAGACCTTAAACGCCCTTGGGGTGGTTTGCTATTATACGTTCTCCGTGAAGGGATTCCGGGAGAATTATGCGGTTTATACCCCGAATAGCCGCTCGTTGCAAGAGGCTCGTGAGGAGAAGATCTTCGGGCAGGTGCCGGAGGAGAAACAGGCGGAGTTGTATGATATGATCCGTAACCAGCGTCCTTTAGGCAAGTGCTTGGTTCGTTTCCTGAAGGAGAACGGGTTGCTGTTCGCCGGGACGGATCGTAACGTGTTGAACTTGCCCGCTATTGGTAAGAGCATGACTTTCCATACCATTGGACTGACTTCCGAGGGAAAGCGGATTCTTAAGTTCGATCACGACGGGAGCCGTCGGCATAGCCCGATTATCGATCAAATGGGTGAGGTCTATATCGTGGAGAATAAATCCGTGGCCGCTTACCTTAGGCAATTGAAGGAGATAGGCGAGGATGTCAATGAGTACCGTACGATCTGGAATTATTGCGAGGGAGAGACCGAGCCTCGTTTCAGTATTTATGAATACCCGGCTTATCCCTTTAAGGCCACGGACCGAATGACTAATCTTGAATTATGAATTCTATCCTCATGTGTTTGCCTTGGTTTCGTATATTTTGCTTAATTTTGTTTCATTGAATTTAGAAGGATATGATACAGAACGAAAGAGAAATCAGGCATGAGCTTGTGTTACAGGCCGCACGCCGTATGATGACAGCCGCTCGCACGGCTCCTAAAGGCAAGGGTATTGATATCATAGAGATAGCGATGGTGACGGATGGGGATATCTTGCGCCTGTCCGATGAGATGATCCGGATAGCGGCCGAGACCGGATTCAAGTTCCTGCTCCGTGACGCCGAGAATATAAAGAGTGCCGACGCCGTGGTGATTATCGGTACCTCCCAGAAAATACAAGGCTTGAACTGCGCCCATTGCGGTTTTGATACCTGCGTGGAGAAGCCGGATTTGGTTCCGTGCGCTATTAATTCCGTCGATCTGGGTATCGCAATCGGCTCGGCTTGCGCTACGGCGGCGGACTTGCGTGTGGATACCCGTGTCATGTTCAGCGCCGGCTTGGCGGCCCAGCGATTGGGGCTGTTGGGAGACTGTAAATGCGTGATGGCGATACCGGTCAGCGCCTCGTCGAAGAACCCGTTTTTTGATCGTAAACCGAAAGAAGAACCGAAAAACAAGAAACAAATGAGTGACTCTATTCTAAAATTCGCGAATAAGCTGGAGATACGTTATTCCTTTAATAATAAATCCAATTATATGGATGCCATGACCAAGCACCGGTGTGAGAAGGAGATTCTTACGCTGATACGTTCCTTGGCGGATATGCTGGACGTGAAGCTGACGGTTTACAACGAGCCTTACGATAAGGAGGGTGGTTTCCGTGAGAAGCTGGGCGTGGCTGGGGAGAGTAGCCGCTCTATCTCTATCGTGTTGAACTTGGTGATGCAGATATTGACCCGTCCCTCCTTGTCGGTGGGTGGACAACCGCTGATGGACCGTACGCCGGCGGACGAGGAGGAGATGCAGCGTGAGCTGTCCAAGTTACGCCGTGAACTACGACTGAAGACTCCGGGGGCTACGCCTTCACACCGCTTGATCGACCTGTTGAACGCCTCGCCCCGTTTCTGTAAGTGTAAGTCTAATTTCTACGAGGCTTTGAAAGGGTATCCGAAGGTGACGAAAATCTCGGTACGTGAGTTGAACGAGAAGGATCGTAGCCGTTCCGGTTCGCTGGAGGTGAAGCGGGACCAGTTCGATTATTTTATCTTGCGTAGCGACGATCTGCCTACTGTCAAGGATAATAAGGCCACGATAGAGATCATCTCGCCGGTACTGAAAGACAGTAAGTATCGCTGGAAAGGTATTTACAACAAGGGAGGCGAGACAATCGATTTCTATATGCAAGATGAGGATTTCAAGAAACAGATGTTCGAGGACAAGATCTCGTTCACGAGCGGCATGTGCATCGATTGCGTCTTGGAGATCGCTCGCCGTCTGTCGGAGCTAGGAGAGGTGGTCAACGTGAGCTATACCGTGACTACGGTGATACGTACCCGTTTCGATAAGATGGAGATCGTCACCCCTCAAGGCAAGCGGCATCTTCGTAAACTGGAAGCCGCGAAGAAGCAGCTTACGCTGGATTTGTTCGGCTAATCCGACAGCGGTATTCCCATCGCTCCCAAACACTACCGTGTTCCCACCTGAGCACTGTAGTATTCATCAGCGAACACAATAGTATTCAATCTCGGACACAATAGTCTTTTTGCTTTGAATACTATTGTGTTTTTTCGTAAGGACGGGCAGTCTATACGAGTGTATATTTCCTCGGATAATTGAATGCGATCGCCAATAAGGCGCCTGCTCCCAATAGATACGGGTAGTAAAGATATTGCATGATCTCGATAGGGGAGACATGCCCGAGTCCGGCGGCCATCAACATCTGGGCGCCGTAGGGGATGATTCCCTGTACGAAGCAAGAGAAGATATCCAATAGGCTGGCGCTGCGGCGGGGATCTATCTTGAACCGGTCCGCTATATCTTTGGCGATCGGGCCGGCCATGATGAGGGCGATCGTATTGTTGGCCGTGCAGAGGTTGGCGAAGCTCACCAAGGCCGCTATGCTCATCTCGGCCCCCTTGGAGGAATGGATGCGGGAGGTAAGCTTGCGGATGATCCAGTCGATACCCCCGTTATAGCGGATCATCTCCAACATGCCTCCTGCCAGAAGCGTCACGATAATCAGCTCGCCCATATTGGTGATACCTAATCCCATGGAGGCGTTCCAGCCCCAGATATCGAAGCTACCGGTCCACAGACCTACGATACCGGACAGGACGATCCCGATGAATAGCACCAGCATGACATTGATCCCGCAAACGGCGGTTACCAACACCACCAGATAAGGGATCACCTTGACCCATTCGATCGGGGCCGGGGCGTAAGCGTTCTCCACGCCGCTTCCCACCAGCACGTATATCAATCCGGTCAGGATCGCTATCGGGAGGGCGATACGGATATTCACCTTGAACTTATCGGACATCTGGCAACCCTGCGTGCGGGTAGCTACGATGGTCGTATCGGATATGAACGACAGGTTATCGCCGAACATGGCGCCGCTCACCACGACACCCAGCATAAGGGCGTCCGGCATCCCCGTCTTGTCCGCTATACCGACGGCTACCGGGGCCAAGGCCACGATCGTGCCCACCGACGTACCTACCGAGATGGATATGAAGCAAGCGGCCAAGAAGATTCCGGCCGCCAACAGGTTACCGGGCAGGATGGACATCGCCAGATTCACGGTAGCGTCTACGGCACCCATCGCCTTGGCGGTCTGCGCGAAGGCCCCGGCGAGGATGAAGATCAATACCATCAGCATGATATTGCTGTTGGCCGCCCCCCGGCAGAACTGCTCGATGCGGTTGCTTAATTTGCCTCCCTTGGAGATCGCTATCGCTACGATCGAGGAGATGACGAAGGCTACCGTTATCGGCATCTTATAGAAATCTCCCGCCACGATAGATACCACCAAATAAGTCAATAAGAATACCACCAGCGGCGTCAATGCCCATGCGTTCGGTCTGCGTTCCAACTCCCCCATTTTCTTATCTCTCCTACATTTAACTGTCAACTGTCAATTCTCAACTGTCAACTCTTAGAAGGAGAACCGCAGCGCTATACGCACGCCCCCCTTCTTGATATTCGGTTGGTCCAGATACGTCAAGCGGCGGTAATAATCGATCCGTAATATCTTGAAGATGTTCTCCAGACCTACGCTGGCCTCTAGGTAAGGCGTACGGCCCATCGGCGAGGTTCCCTCGGGGAAACGGTATAGTCCCGTCGGGTCCAAGGCAGGGTTGTTCTTATCGGTCAGTCCTCCGTAGAAACCGCTGAACGATATCACCTCACGCAAACGTAGCCACTTCACGCCGGGAATACGGTTTAAGATCCATCCCTTCATATAATACGTGAAGTAGAACGAAACATACTGGTCGCTTACGAACTCCAGCGCACGCATCATGTTGAAGGCTTGCGGCTGGATCGTGATGGACTGGTTGGTATTCGGCATGATGAGCAAGGGGAAAGGAACCTTGTCCCATACCTTGCCCGCCGTCACCAAGGCGTCGATATGTCCGAAGGAAGAGAGCCAGATCCGTTTCTCGGCGCTGATCTCCGTATGGTTGTAGTTGAAGTCGCCCCCCAACACGTTCTTCAATCCCATCTGATGGGATAGCTTGAATACGGGAGCGTCTTTTGAGAGGTTGAAAAGAGAGTTCTTACCCTCTCGTCCGTTATAGGCACGCTCGCCCGGGGCAAAACGAAGCTGGGCCCCTAGCTCCGTGTTGGTGAAACTCTTTAAGTTCGTCAATGTCCCGTCGGCGTTGTAACGGTCGTAGCGGAGCGTTCCGGCCGCCTCGTTGTTCTCGTTCCGCGCCCAAGTGGTAAGGGTCAGGCCATTCAGCCATTCCTTCTGGTACTGGAGCATGGTCTTGCGGATGTATTGCATCATGGTGACGGGCTCGCCCACCTTCCATGCCACGAACATATTATCCTTGCTGGTGAAGAGGAAGTCTTGACCGGGCGTATATACGTCGTACTCTTGGATAGCGGAGATATTGTTCACCGGGCTTTCTCCCTCGTGATATTTCTTCTTGTTCACGCTATACGTCAGCTTGGCGTTATACTTTAGCTTACGGTCGTTTACGCCATAGGCCAGATAACCGCTACCGAACCAGTGTGGGTTGAGGTTTGCCGTCGTCATACCTCCCACACGCATGCGGAAGCCCTCCAGATGGTTGGCGCTGAAAGTGGTATTCATCGGTCCGAAATCGAACTTGCTCTTATCCTTGTCCGCCGTGGTCGGGATATAACCGGTGATCAATATCTCGGCGGTCTTGATGATCACGTTGAAAGCCGGTACCTTGCGAAGTTGCGCCAGCAAGTCGTCCAAGGCGCTCTCTTTCTCTTTCAAGGGGACATGGCGGTTGTGTATCCAGAAGGTGTCGGTCTGGGCGGTGGCTTCGGGCAACTCATGGATCGGGCCGAGAAGGCCGAAGATCGAGTCGGCGTTCTGCACGTCGAACTGATACTTATCGAAATTCCTTAGCTGGTGGGCATAGAGCTGTTGCGCCCCTTTTACAATATAGAAATTAACGTAGGTATTCTCGTTGGCGAGCACCCAAGTGCTATCCGGCATCCGCTTGAACTCTTGTTCGATCCGGAGCTTGTCCACCCAGTTGAGGTTGATGTTCGCCGGGGTGTTCAAGAGGAATTTCTTGACGGCGTAATTACCGTCCAGCGTGATGTACAAGCGGCCCGTGAAGCCGTAGCTCTGGCTGTTTACGGGCACGAAGGCGAGATCCACACATTTATCTCCGGCAACGTCCACCGTATCCATGATATAATATTTGTAATAGGAGACGGCCAGCGTGGAAGATAACGGGCTCACGAAACGGTTCAACAAGATATTGATATTGTTGTCGAAGATATTGACGCCCTTGAATATCTCCTCAAGGTTGGCGGTGATGGCGCCTCCATCGTCCAATGTCTTGTCGATACCCTGCTGGCGCTTGGCCTTGGTGATCGTCTTCTCCGCCTTGGGATGTTTGCGGTAGTATTGGTCGGAGATCGTCTCACGGACGGAGATCGTCAGGATCGGTTTCCCGTTGAACTCCGAGGTATCCAGATAGTTCTTGATGAACTTGAATTTCTTCAGGAACTTATTCTTCTCGAGATTGGGGTTGAAGTCGTCCAGCGACATGCTGAGCTTCTCGTACACCTCGCTTTGGTACTCGTCCTTCGCCTCGATGCGGTTGTCGTTCTTATGCTCTATGACTTTCTTGATCAGTTCCACGGCGGGGTTGTCCTTGCGGGAGTATCTCTCCTTGGTAGGCCTCACCTCTACCTCCGCGATCTGGAAGGAGGTGGGGCTTAATAATATATCCAGATTGTCGTTCTTTTGCCCGGCCTTTAGGTTTACGACCTTATTGTCATATCCAAGCGAGGATACGACCAGCCGGGTAAGCCCTTTGTCATTCTGGAGGCTGAAAGCCCCGTCATCGTCGGTCATCGCCCCGATCGTCGAGTTTTCGAACATGACGGATACGTAGGATAGGGGTTCCCCGCTTACGGAGTCTCTCACGATTCCGGACGCGGAAGTTATGCTCTGGGCGTATAGGACGGAAATGCCGGTCACGAATTGTAACAGGACTAGCAAAGTGATATAGCGAATAGATCTTATCATGTAAATGTCTCGTTATTCCTTCACGGATAATACAGTTGGCAAAGGTATGTTTTTTTCGTGGGAGGGAGGGGGGAGAGGCTATTAATAATCATTAATCAATGGGGCATCCCCTCCTTGGAGGGAGGGGAGCCCCATCATTCTTAAATCTAAAAAACATGAGGGCCTCACGGCTTTATATCTCTGACGGCGATTCGCTATCCGCTTGCTTCTTGGCGGCGGCGGCCCTCGCTTGTGCGATGCGTTGGTTGTAGAGGGCGTTGGTCTCGTCGATGAGGGTGTTGAGGCGGTTGATGAAGGTGGCGGTCGTAGCCGTTGGCTTCACCACGCTCTGGGCGAAGGCGTAGGTGGTCATCTCGTCGTATTCCTCGTCCATGCGGAGGCGGATCTTCTTGGCGCTCTCGATGGGGTTGTCGGCTTGCGCGTTGGTGCGCTGCTCGGTCAAGGCTGCGTATTGCTGGTTCTTCTCCTTCAGCGAGGCCACTACCTCGGTGAGGGTGAGCGCCGCCAGCGCCTCGGGCATGCCGTCCTTGTCGAGGTCTACCAGCAAGCCCTCGATGGCGGCCGTCTCCTGCAAGTTGGCGAGGCGCGCGGCTCCGATGTAGGGCTTCACGGGAAGGTATAGCTTCTCGGCCGCCGTGCGTTGCGCCGCCAGCGGGCTTTTCGTCATTTGGGTAATGGTGGAAGTAATGAAGATCAAGAGATCATCCCTCTCCTTGTCGAGGGTGGACATCTGCGCGGTCTCCTCGCTGGCCGAGGATTGGTTCACGGCGTCGGTCAATAGGGCGAAATCGGCGGCGAAGGCCGTACGAACTTCTTGGGGGATGCCCAGCGGGTCGTTCGGGTCGAAGCTGATCTCGTCGGGCGATTCCGAGTCGCCTCCGCCACCCGCGAGCAGGTTCCCGTAGCGGGCCATGAAGGTTCGGTACTCGGCGTTGTTCAATCTTTCTAAATATGCGCTCTTTACTTTCGTGATTTTTGCCATGTCTGAAAATTTTTAGTTGGATAGATATATATGATTTAATTGTGCTAATGTAAGAAGATTTCCGGATGTATCGATCAAGAGCGGCATTGTTTTTTTAAAATCGGGCTTACATCCGGTGCGGGGTGGATTTAAAAGTTTAAATCGGGCTTGCGTCGGGCGCGAGATGGAATTTAAAAGTTTAAATCAGGCTTGCGTTAGGCGCGAGATGGAATTTAAAAGTTTAAATCGGGCTTGCGTTAGGCGCGAGATGGAATTTAAAAATTTCAGCGGGGCCCAACCGTGGTGGCCGGGCCTCGCGATAAATCATTTCTTCTTGATCACGATGATACTGGTGCCGCCCTCGGGCTGCACCAGATCCCCGATCTGCTTGCCATCGTCGTCCAGCGTTGGGACGAGGAACGGATAATATTCCGGGTTGTAATACTGCTTCGTGCTTAGGGAGCCTTCCTTAGGATGCATGGAATAAACTAGTTCTCCGTTGATCCAGATCTGATCCATAAGGAGCAAGGATGGAGTCCTGTATAGCTGTACTTTTATCTCATCCTCGTTTCCGTCGGGATACTGGATATAGGTATAGGCGATATCCCTATTTCCTTCCGTCACGAAAGGAGATGCTTCGATGTAATAGTATCCTTTCGTGTTTCCATCTGTCTTCCCATACCCATTGTCTTCCATATAAGGTGGATAGATCGTGCTCCATTCTCCTAGGATAGCTCCTCCGTTTGTCTGGAGAGGCCAAAGTTGGGGAAGGGTTAATTTTTGATCTTTATACCGATACATGACTTCTATTCCTTGGGTATACTCTTCTCCAAGGAAGCTAGGGGATCCCGGGTTCAGGCGATCGTTCAGCTCCGGGTCTGTCAGTACGATTTGTATAACTATATCCTCTACACAAGAGATTTGACCTTCTTGTGGTTCCGATTCACAGGCGCAGAGGCCGGCTAGCGCTACGCAGCATAGAAAAAATATACTTCTCATAGGACTCTATATCTAAAAGGGTTAATAAATATAACTGATTATCTTATTATTCCGATTGTAATTGCTTCCAGTAGATGGCTTTTCGAAAATACCGCTGGTAAACCAACCATTGTCACTCAAGGTTCTTCCTCCCCAATCATACCGGACAGTTCGAAAGGAAGTGATGGAAGAATTGCCGGAAGCTTCAAACACTTTCCCGTTATATGTAATGGTATAGATATCGGTACTGGTAGTTTTCGTGATTCGTACCCCATCGATTACCCAAGCATGGCCTTCATCATCAGCTTTTATTCCCATTACATATGTAGGGCCATAGCTTAACGCGCTCCAAGCTCTGTCAAATGTATAATCTTGAGCGGATCCGGCGGTATAGCCATTATTGTTTAGGAAGTCTCTGGCTTTGGATATAGTGCTACTTGTCCCATGCCCATCATATCCTGTGTTCATCGTATTAAACAAATCAAGCATAAGGCGCTTTAGCTCTACGGATGTATATCTATTATCAATCATTGTAGGCCACATCGCCGCCGTGATATAATTGCTGTAGGGCTTTTTGTGATATGCCATGATTTGCGAGACGGCTATCATACCACAACCCACATAGGCTCTATCTGTATAATCTGGAGGAAGCAATGGCAGTAAGTCATTGAACGGACTTTCTTGATGCCATCCTCCGGGAACTAGCTTGATCCTTTCGGTGACTTCGTTTTTTACGTCTGTCCTGTCATAACTCCAAGGGCTGTTCGGGTCGTCGGGGTCAAATGGCGGGAGCGCTTTGGTGATTACCTTGCCTTTATTTGCCGCTTTTATCTTTTGATTAGCCGAAGAAGCCAGACTTTCTATGTCTAATTCTTTTTGAGTTTGCTCCTCCACATACAATTCGACTAGCTCTAGGCAGTATTTCAAGCTCTTGTTAAACGAGGTGTCCGATATAGACCCGTTTTCTGAGTAACAAAGTAGTTTGTCTACGCGTTCATCTGCCGATAATAGGGAGAATCCCGTTCCTTTGTCGTTTTCGAATATAACTTCGTAATATAGGTTTCTCCCGTTTTTCTTGTTCTTCTTCAATGAGAGAGCTTTTACTTTTACGGCTTTCTCCTTGTGGATGGTCTTAGCATAGCTCTCGAAGTTCTTTTTCGCTTCTTTTTCCGAGATATTGTATGAACCTTTCTGTTTTACGGAAAGGGCGATTTGCTCGGAGGCGGTTAAGACCAACTCCTTGTCATTGTTTGTCGCTGCGTTTAACGCTTGGGCGCCAGCATCTATAAGATCTTCACCTTGTGAACATCCCGTCATGATTATTAAAGTAACGCCGATAATAATCGTACTCAGTAAAGTATTCGTTGCTTTCATATGAGATTGGATTTAGAGATTAGCATGAGAAAAGAGTGATTATCAACCTTTGTTGATCTTGAGAAGGAACTCCGAAGAGACGGGACCATTTATTCTTTGAATAGAATAGGTAAATGTTGAGTCATAAAGGTCTGGATTAAATCGGACAAAAACAAATTCTGTAATTAGAATCTTGTATGAAATCTCGTTATTATTCATTTGTCGCGGCCCTCTTGAAACAACAAAGGCCTTGCCGGGGTAGCAAGGCCCATCGCGAGGGATGAGATGCGGCTCGCCGCGTCTCTACAACGCCTCCTTGTTCCACTTGTTCTGCGGGTTCTTCCCCTCGGGGGTATAGAGCTGGGCGATGCGGGCGGCGTAGGCTTTCTCTACCTTGCCCCGGACGATCTTCATGGTGCTGTTTACCATGCCGTTTTGCTCGGTGAAAGGCTCGGGGAGGATGGCGAAGGTGGTCGGCAACCAACGATCCGGGAACATACTAGACAGGTCGCCTCCCTTGCGGAAACGGTCGATCTGGCGCTGGATGGTACGGATGGCCTCTTCCCGGCCTTGGTCGCTCGAGAGGTCTAGACTCTGGTGGGCCAGATGCTTCCGCAACCGTTCTTTGTTAGGGACCAACAGGGCGGTCGTGTACGGGCTCTGGTTATTGTACAGGATCAGTTGGTCGATGCAAGAGGAATGCTCTACCAAGGCTTCCTCTATACCCTCCGGACTATATTTCTCCCCATCGCTTCCGATCAGCAGGCTCTTGAAACGCCCCAACACATAAAGAAGCCCGTCACGCATATATCCCATATCCCCGGTGTACAGCCAACCCTCCTTTACGGTATCGGCCGTCGATGCAGGGTTCTTCCAGTAGCCGGCCATCACGTTCTCTCCCCGGATGACGATCTCGCCTTTCTCCCCCGGAGGAAGTACGTTGCCGTCCATGTCGCAGATCTTTAGGTCGAGGGGCCGCACCAATACGCCGCTACTGCCGAAGGTATGGCGGCGAGGGCCGTTGGTCGAGATGATCGGTGTCGCCTCGCTCAGCCCGTATCCTTGGTACATCGGGATTCCCAAGGCGTAATAGAACTTCTGCAAGTCCTTATCCAGCAAGGCGCCCCCTCCGATAAAGAACTTCAGCTCGCCCCCGAAGTTCTCACGGACTTTCGTGAACAATAGCTTGTCGAACAAACGGATCAGTGGCTTCAAGAAGACGCGGAAGCCTTTTCCTTCCTCCTCGTCGCTATCCCCGTTATAGATATAACCGATCCGTAGGGCTAGGTTGAAAAGGCGGGCGGCGTTCTTGCCTCGCACTCGGATACCCTGCTCGATATTCTTCTTGAAGTTCTTCGCCAAGGCCGGGACGCTCAGTATCAGGTACGGCTTGAACTCCTTTATATTGATAGGGATATTCTTCAAGGTCTCCATACCGGTGCGCCCTACCTGCACGGTAGCTACCGAGGCCCCCTTCGACATGAAGATGTAGAATCCTACCACGTGGGCGAAGCAATGGTCCAGCGGGAGGATCACCAGCGTACGCCACGTATCGTCTATATCCACGCAGGTGAGCGCTTGCTCCACGTTCGCCGTATAGTTACGGTGGGTGAGGATCACGCCTTTCGGATCGGCGGTCGTGCCGGAGGTATAGGTGATGGTGGCGTAATCATCGTTGCCCAGCGATTGCCCGATCGCCAAGAACTCCTCTAGCGGATGAATACCCAGATAGACCTTCCCCATCCGGCGTATCTCGGACAGCGACATCTCACGGTCTTGGTATTCCGCCAGCTCGTCGAGTACGATGATCTTCCGTACGGCGGGGAGCTGATCCTTGATCGCCCGGATCTTCCCCAGTTGCTGGCCCGATACCATGATATATTTCACGTCGGCGTGGACGAGGCGGAATAAGAGGTCATTCGCCTCCTCCAGCTTGATGGATAGGGGGACATTGGTGGCCCCGGCGTAAAACATGGCCAGCTCTCCGATGATCCATGCGTTGCGGCCCTCGCTCAGCAAAGCCATGTTATCCCCTTTCCGCACGCCCAGCGATACGAGGCCTGCGCCTTCCTCATAGACGAGGTCGCGAACCTTGGAGTAAGTGGTTGGCTCGAATCGCTTGCCCGTCTTCTCCCATAAAAAAGGATTACCGGGGAAGCGCTTCACTGAACTCTCAAAAAGGTCTATAATCGTTTTCTTTTCCATATCTTTTCGTGTTTGTAAGAGGATGTGTCAAAAGTCGGTTGAGTTTATTTTTTCCATCTCTTGCAGGTAGCCGCATGCCGCTTCCACCGTAGGGACGTTCTTGATCACGATACTTCGCTTGCCGTTCTGCTCCCGGAGGTTACACTCACGGGGATGCTTTTGGATGAAGCCCAGCAGCTTGCCGAACGCCTCGCTTTGGTAATACGGGCTATCCGGGTTATTCACCAAGAAGAGGCTCATCTGCCCTTTCTTCAGGACCACTTTCTCCATGCCCAGTTTCTTGGCCATGCGGCGGAGGCGCACGATCCGGATCAACTCCTTGCCCTCCTTCGGTATCTTGCCGAAGCGGTCTTTCAAGCGCTCCGTAAAGGCGAGGATGTCACGTTCCTCCTCCATATTATCCAACTCCCGGTATAGGGAGATACGCTCCGAGTCGTTGGGAATGTAGGTGGGAGGGAACATCAATTCAAGGTCGCTCTCGATATAGGTCTCCCGGACGTATTCGCTGCCCGTATCCCGGTGCCCTTCGGCATTATCGGCGTAAAGATCGGCGAATTCCTCGCTTTTCAATTCGTCTACCGCCTCTTCCAAAATCTTCTGGTACGTCTCATAGCCTAGGTCGGCGATGAAACCGCTTTGCTCGGCGCCTAGCATATTCCCGGCTCCCCGGATGTCGAGGTCTTGCATGGCGATATGGATACCGCTACCCAGCTCGGAGAAGTTCTCGATCGCTTGCAACCTGCGCCGTGCCTCCTGCGTCAGCGAGGTGAGGGGCGGGGAAAGGAGGTAGCAGAAGGCTTTCCGGTTGCTTCGTCCTACACGTCCGCGTAGCTGATGGAGGTCGCTAAGCCCGAATTGCTGGGCGTTGTTGATGATGATCGTATTGGCGTTGGGCACGTCGATGCCGCTCTCCACGATACTGGTGGCTATCAATACGTCATACTCATAATTCACGAAATCGAGGATGATCTTCTCCAGCATCTCCGGCTCCATCTGCCCGTGCCCCACGGCTACCCGTGCGTCGGGGACTTCTCGCCGTACCAAGGTTTCCATCTCGTAGATGTTCTGGATACGGTTGTTGATGAAGAACACCTGCCCGTTCCGGCTCATCTCGAAATTGATCGCTTCCCGGATAATATCGGGGTTGAAACGCTCCACCTCCGTCTGCACGGGATAACGGTTGGGCGGTGGCGTGGTGATGCTGGAAAGGTCCCGGGCCCCCATCAAGGAGAACTGTAAGGTACGGGGGATCGGGGTGGCCGTCATTGTCAAGGTGTCCACGTTCACCTTCAGTTGCCGAAGCTTCTCCTTGACGGATACCCCGAACTTCTGCTCCTCGTCGATGATAAGCAAGCCCAGATCCTTGAAACGTACATCCTTGCCGACGATCCGGTGGGTGCCGATCAAGATATTCACCTCGCCCTCTTTCAGTTCTTTCAAGGTAGCCTTGATTTGCGCGGCCGTACGGGCCCGGCTGATATAATCGATCTTGCAAGGGAAATCCTTCAAGCGCTCACAAAACGTCTGGTAATGCTGGAAAGCCAGTACGGTGGTGGGTACCAACACGGCCACCTGCTTATTGTCCGATACCGCCTTGAATGCCGCGCGGATAGCTACCTCGGTCTTTCCGAAACCAACGTCTCCACAAATCAACCGGTCCATCGGACGAGTGCTTTCCATATCTGCCTTGACCTCGGCGGTCGCCTTCATCTGGTCTGGCGTGTCCTCATAGATGAAGCTGGCTTCCAGCTCATGCTGCATGAAGCTGTCCGGCGTGTAGGCGAAACCCGTCTCTTGCTTGCGTTTGGAATAGAGGAGGATCAAGTCCCGGGCGATATCCTTCACCTTCGCCTTGGTACGTTCCTTCATCTTTTCCCAAGCGCCTGTGCCGAGCTTGCTCAACTTAGGAGGCTCGCCGCTCTCTTTCCCCTTGTATTTCGATAATTTATGCAGGGAATGGATGCTGACGAATATAATATCGTTATTCTGATAAATCAATTTGATGGCCTCTTGCATCTTACCGTTCACCTCGGTGCGTACCAATCCCCCGAACTGTCCTACGCCATGGTCGATATGTACGATATAATCCCCTTGCGAGAACTGGTTCAGTTCCTTGAGCGAAAGGGTGATCTTTCCGCTTCGTGCCTTATCGCTCTTCAAGTTGAACTTGTGGAAGCGGTCGAACAATTGATGGTCGGTGAAAAAGCAGATGCGTAGCGTATCGTCGGCGAATCCCTCGTGTATCGTGCGGTTTACGGCGGTGAAAGGGATATTGTCGCCCCTATCCTCGAAAATCATCCGGATACGGTTGGCTTGTTTCTCTTGATCGCTCAATATATATAATGTATAGCCCTCGTCGAGGTATTTATGGAACGACTCGCTCACCCGGTCGAAATTCTTATGATAGATCGGCTGCGTTTGCGTAGAGAAATGGATGGTAGCGTCCGCCGTTCCCATCGGCCGTGCCCCGAAATGGATGCGACGGAAATCCAAGACCTCCCGTAGGAAGTCCTCGCCCCGGACTAATTTCTTCCGCATCTGGTCGATATCGGCGAAGGATTCCTCGTCGGCTACCACCGGATCGTCGTTCCATACGCTTCCGATGCGCTCCTTGCACCATGCGAGATCTCTCGCCGCTATGCAGGTGTTCCGGGGAAGGGAGCCTAGCAAGGAAGTACTATCCTTGGCGTTCTTGCTCATCTCCGGGACGATATAGATGCTGTCCAGTTTCTCCTTGCTGAGTTGCGTCTCCACGTCGAACGTACGGATGGTCTCCACCTCGTCGCCGAAAAAGTCGATACGGTAGGGGAACTCGTAGGAGAAAGAGAAAACGTCGAGGATACTGCCCCGGAGGGCGTACTGCCCCGGCTCATATACATAATCGACCTGCTCGAAGCCATACTCGTCCAGCACGTCAGAGACAAACATATTATCCAGCTTCTCGCCCACGCTGATTTTTAAGGTATTCTCCTTCAATACCTCCCGGGCCACGACTCGTTCCGCCAAGGCGTCCGGATACGTGACGATCACGAAAGAGGCGTCCGGGTCTTGCAACCGGCTGAGTACCTCGGTGCGCAGGATCTCGTTCGCCGGATCGACATGCCCGTACTTGATGGCCCTCCGGTAAGCGGATGGGAAGAAGTATACCTCATTGCTGGCGGTAAGCTGCATCAAGTCGTGATAGAAATAGCCGGCTTCCTCTTGGTCGTTCAACACACACACATAGCTTCCCCTTCCTTTCGTAAAAAGAGAGGCGATCGTCATCGCCGGACCCGAGCCATTCAGTCCCTTTAGGAATATATTGCGGGACGTATCGTTTTTCAGTAGGGTGTCCAGCGCCGTCACTTGCGGGTGAGCGGCATATAGTTTCAATAATTCTTGTACTTCCAAAGCGATATCTTGTTTCCGCGAAGGTAACCTTTTTAGGGAAAAAAACAGTATGAATAATGCAGCGATTATTGCCCAGACAATGAACAATGCCGGATTTGACGTACTGCCGATGGAAATGGACTTGTCCTCACGCTCGTCTATTCTGAGCTTGATAGACGAAGCGCAGAAGCATGGAGAAATCTCAATGTTAGTAAATGTCGCCGGAGTATCTGTTTTCCATAGAGCGAGGATTCGAGTAGGGGATTTTGGGGGAAATGCTTTTGGGTCCTCTGAAAAAGG
>ERZ1504205.81-NODE-81-length-34979-cov-15.322271_pt1 | contig 34979 bp, 30 predicted proteins | sample MGYA00574885_ERZ1504205 | MGnify/ENA primary metagenome ERZ1504205 (study PRJEB39906, sample SAMEA3182050) | gut metagenome | biome: human; feature: gut; material: Stool; isolation source: human stools | place: Canada | collected 2012-02-22 ... | reverse complement strand
AGTGGTTTTCTTTGGTAACTTTCTTTTGACAACAAAAGAAAGTTACTCGTGCCGGAGCACGAAACGCCCCATCCCGCGCCCGCAGGCGCAGCACCTGCTCGCCGCCGGAGCGGCGAAACTCCCCCAACCCGGCAGAAGCAAACGCCCCTACCGTGGCTGAGGCAAGCGGCCGCGCCAGCCTCCGCGCCGGTGAGCGCAGGCGCAGTCCTTTTGACCGACAGCGATGACGGAAGACCGCGCCCGCGAGAATACGCTGCAAGTCACAGCCGACCATAGCGCGCCAAGGGATCCTTAAACCGTAGGTTTAAGCGACTTTCTTTCCCACATTTCTTTCTTCGCAGAAAGAAATGTGGCCGCCAGAGGCTCGCGCCCGCAGGCGCGAAACCCTCCCCCGCCAAAAGAAAAGCGCAAAAAAAGAGACTGCGAAAGCAGTCTCTTTTTTATATGCTTTTCAGCAGGTCACATGGCCTTGATAATGTCCACGATCTCCGCGCCGATGCGCTTCTGGGCCTCGTTGGTGGCAGCGCCGATGTGGGGCGTGCAGGACACCATGGGATGGCTGTACAGCGCCTTGTTGGTGGCGGGCTCGTCGGCGTACACATCCAGACCGGCGGCGCGCACCTTGCCGGACTCCAGGGCGGCCAGCAGGGCGGCCTCGTCCACGTTGGTGCCGCGGGAGGTGTTGATGATCACCACGCCGTCCTTCATCTTGGCGATGTTCTCGGCGGAGATCAGAGCGCCGCCGTCCACAGCGGGGGCGTGCACGGATACGAAGTCGGACATGGCCAGCAGCTCATCCATCTCCACATAGGGGATGCCCAGCTGCTCCTCGATGCCGGGGATGTGGAAGATGTCGAACGCCACGACCTTCATGCCGATGGCCTTGGCCATCACGCCCAGGTGCTGGCCGATGCGGCCGAAGCCCACGATACCCAGGGTCTTGCCCTGCAGCTCGATGCCCTTGCCGTAGGCCTTCTTCTCCCACTTGTCCTCACGCATGGTGTGGCCGGCGATGGAGATGTAGCGGGCGCAGGAGAACATATGGCCCATAGCCAGCTCCGCCACAGACTGGGAGGAGGCCTTGGGGGTGTTCTTTACGTCGATGCCGTTGGCCTTGGCGTAGTCCACGTCGATGTTGTCCACGCCCACGCCGCCGCGGATGATCAGCTTCAGCTGGCTGCCCTTGGCCTCGTCGATGTGGTTGGCGCGGACCTTGGTCTTGGAACGGACCACCACCACGTCGAAATCACGCAGCGCCTTGCCCAGCTGATCGGGCTCATAGAACTGCTCCACGACCTCGTGACCCATCTCACGCAGCTCCGCCATCGCGGTCTTATCCATACCGTCAGTAACCAGAATACGCATGGTAATACTCTCCTTCTAAAATACGTTTTGTTGTCGGAATTTGCCGACCAAGAGGGGAATGCGATCATTTTTGCCGCGGCGTGTACGTGGCAAAAATACCACGGCCCAGCCGCCTTGGGCGGCGTTCACCAGTGACCGATGTCAGCTGGTGAGGGGGATATACAAGGGGGATGTTATCCCCCTTGTACGTTACTTCGTGTGCTCGGCCTCAAACTTCTTCAGGAACTCCACCAGCGCCTGGGCGCCCTCGATGGGCATGGCGTTGTACACGCTGGCGCGCAGGCCGCCCACGGACTTGTGGCCCTTCAGGTTGTCGTAACCGGCGGCCTTGGTGGCGGCCACCACCTCGGCGTCCAGCTCGGCGCTTTCGGTGACGAAGGGGATATTCATCAGGCTGCGGAACTCCGGCTCCACGGTGCCCTTGAACATCTTGGACTGATCCAGGAAGTCATAGATGACCTTGGCCTTGGCGATGTTGCGCTTGTGCATCTCCTCAAGACCGCCGATGCTCTTGAGATACTTGAACACCTTGCCGCAGCAGTAGATCGCCCAGCAGTTGGGGGTGTTGTACATGGAGCCGTTGTCGGCATGGGTCTTGTAGCTCATGTAGACGGGCATCTTGGGGTCGATGTCCTCGCGGATCAGATCCTCGCGGATGATGACCACCACCATGCCGGCGGGGCCCACGTTCTTCTGCACGCCGGCGTAGATCATGCCGTAGTCGGACACGTTGCAGGGCTTGCTCAGGAACATGGAGGACTGGTCGGACACCAGGACGTGGCCCTTGGTGTTGGGCAGCTTGTTCCAGGTCACGCCGTGGATGGTCTCGTTCTCGCAGATGTACACGTAGTCGGTGTCCTCGGGGATGTCCAGATCGGAGCAGTCGGGGATATAGCTGTAATTCTTATCCTTGGAGGAGGCGGCTACGATGACCTCGCCGTACTTCTTAGCCTCGGCAATGGCCTTCTTGGACCATGCGCCGGTCTCGATGTACACAGCCTTGCCGTTCTTCATCAGGTTCCACGCCACAGCGGCGAACTGCAGGGTAGCGCCGCCCTGGATGAACAGCACCTTGTAGTTGTCGGGGATGTTCATCAGCTCGCGCAGATCGGCCTCGGCCTCGTCGATGATCTGCTGGAACACCTTGGAGCGATGGCTCATCTCCATGACGCACATACCGCTGCCGCGGTAGTTCATCATCTCGTCGCGGATCTCCTCCAGCACGGGCTCCGGCATCATGGCGGGACCGGCGGAGAAATTAAAAGTACGACCGTATTTCATGTGGTTTTCCTCCTATTTGTATATTGTTGGGTCTTCCTTGTGCCTTTTGCGTTTGGTAATATATAGTATACGGCAACACCGCGGCATAATCAACAGGGAAAATGAAAAAAAGTCAGATAAACTGAAAATTTTTCAGCCCTGCTGAAAGTTTATCCGACAGGGTTTGACACACTCCCGCATAGATGGTAGAATAATCGTCTGCAAAGAGAACGTTACAGGAGGCGGCACGGCCATGGAGAAGGTAAAGGAGCGCATCACACACTACAGTCTGTACGTCACTGCCCTGCTGAAATGGCTGGCGGTGGGCGCACTGGTGGGCGGCGTGGGCGGCTTCGTGGGCGCGCTGTTCCACCTGGGCGTCGACTGTGCCACCAACGTCCGCCTGGCCCACCCTTGGATTTTGTACCTGCTGCCCCTGGGCGGCGTGGTCATCGCCCTGCTGTACAGGCTGTGCCGGCTGGAGGGCGCGGGCACCAACGCCGTCATCGAGTCCGTCCACTTCGGCAAAAAAATACCCACCCTTCTGGTGCCGCTGATCTTCGTCTCCACGGTCATCACCCACCTGTGCGGCGGCAGCGCCGGCCGTGAGGGCGCGGCGCTCCAGATCGGCGGCGGCATCGGTTACCGCACCGGCACGCTGCTGCGCCTGGGGGAGAAGGACCTGCCCCTGGCCACCCTCTGCGGCATGGCGGGCGTGTTCTCCGCCCTCTTCGGCACACCCCTGACGGCCACCATCTTCGCTCTGGAGGTCATCAGCGTGGGCGTGCTGTACTACGCCGGGCTGCTGCCCTGTATCACCGCCTCTCTGACCGGCTACTACATCGCCCTCCTCATGGGCGTGGAGCCCACCCGCTTCACCGTGGCCATGCCGGCGCTGGCCTGGCCCACCCTGGGCCTTGTGGCGGTGCTGGCTGTGGGCTGCGCTCTGGTGAGTATCCTCTTCTGCCGCGGCCTGCACATCACCGAGCACCTGGCCGCCCGTGTCCTGAAGGATCCCTTCCTCCGTGCCGCCGCGGGCGGCTGCGTGATCGTAGCCGCCACGCTGCTGCTGGGTACTACGGACTATAACGGCGCGGGCATGGATGTGGTGGCGCGCGCCCTGTCCGGCCAGGCGGACCCCTGGGCCTGGCTGCTGAAGCTGGCCTTCACCGCCGTCACCATCGGCTGCGGCTTCAAGGGCGGCGAGGTGGTGCCGTCGTTCTTCGTGGGCGCCGCCTTCGGCTGCGTGTTCGGCGGACTGCTGGGCCTGCCGCCCGCCTTTGCCGCCGCCATCGGCCTGGTGTCCGTGTTCTGCGGCGCGGTGAACTGCCCCGTCGCCTCCGTCATCCTCAGCATCGAGCTCTTCGGCTCCGGCGGTCTGGTCTACTTTGCCGCCGCCTGCACCCTCAGCTACCTGCTCTCCGGCTATTGCGGGCTCTACAGCAGCCAGACCATCCTCTACTCCAAGCTGAAGGCGGAGTTTATCAATGTGCACACCCATGAGTAAAATGCAGCCCCTGGGAAACCGGGGGCTGACATTTTATAAGCAAATCTTAACGTTTCGTTCACATGATTTTCCGAAAATCGTGGTATCCTGCGGGTAGTACAAGAAAAAGAGGTATCGCCCGTGAAGCGCACGCTGACCGAACAACAGAAAAAAACGCTGTCCGTACTGGCCATCGTCATATTCGTTCTGCTGTCGGCGGCGCTGGCCTGGTTCGTGGGGCGGCCCATGGTCCGCTTTGCCCGCCAGCCGGAACAGTTCCGCGCCTGGGTAGACGGCCACGGCGCCTGGGGCCCGCTGGCCTACGCGGCCATGGTGTTTCTGCAGGTGCTGGTGGCCATTATCCCCGGCGAGCCGCTGGAGATCGCCGGGGGCTACGCCTTCGGCGCCTGGGCGGGCACGGCCCTGTGCTTGCTCGGTGCCGTGCTGGGCAGCGTGACCGTCTTTGCCCTGGTCCGCCGCTGGGGCCGCGGTCTGGTGGAGGTGTTCTTCCCGGCGGACAAGCTGGAAAAGCTCCAATTTCTCCTCCATACCTCCCCCAAGCGCACCGCCCTGTTCTGGCTGATCTTCACCGTTCCCGGTACGCCCAAGGACCTGCTGTGCTACTTCGCGGGCCTGACGGACCTGCCGTGGGGGATCTGGCTGCTGATCGCCACAGTGGGCCGCCTGCCCTCCATCGTCACCTCCACCGTGGGCGGCAGCGCCCTGGGGGAGCAGAACTACCGGGCGGCGGTCATTGCCTTCGCTCTCGCCCTCGCTGTGGCGGGTATGGGCTATGTGATCTACCGCGCCGTCTGCCGTCGACACGGACAAAAACCGGATAACACAAAGACCGACGGCTGAGCCGCCAACAAAATCCTTCCCTCCGATATCTGTGACCGGGCAGGCGCTTTGACAGACTGAAAGACCGACGGCTCAGCCGTCGGTCTTGTATCTTTTCCTGTCTCAGAACGCGCCCAGCGCCTTGAACAGCACCGACCAGGCGAACATGGTCACGATGCACAGCGCGCTGGTGGACACCACGATGTCCCCGGCCAGCTCCGCGTCGCCGCCCATCTGCTGTGTCATGGTGAAGGAGGCGATGGCCGTGGCACTGGCGAACACGCTGATCAGTCCCGCGAAGCCCACGCCCCGTATGCCGATCAGAAACGCCGCCGTCAGCAGCAGCGCCGGCATCAGGAACAGCCGCACCAGACACACCTCGATCAGGTCTCTCCGGTACCGGCGCAGGCCGCTGAACCGGAAGAAGGCCCCCAGCAGGAACAGCATGAACGGGCTGGTCATAGCGGCCACCTGGTGCACCGCTGACTCCAGCGCCGTAGGCAGCCTCCAGCCGGTACCCAGGAACACCAGCCCCACGGCGGAACCCAGGATCAGCGGATTGGTGGCCACCATTTTGATGAGCCTTCCGGCGGGCAGTCTCTCGCCCCGGAACGCCGTTAGGGTGATGACCGCCAGTACGTTGAACAGCGGCACGATGATGGCCGCCAGCATGGCCACCGGCCCCATGTCCGCCCCGGGCACCAGCACCGTGGCCAGCGGCAGGCCGATAATGGCCAGGTTGCTGCGGTACATACCCTGTATCTTCACGCCCTGCTTTTCGTGGTCCTTCTCCGTGGGCAGCACGATGGCTAGGGACAGGCCGTACATCACCAGCGTGGCCCCCACGGCGAACAGCAGCAGCTTCGGCTGTAACGCCTGGTCGATGGAGGAGGTGTACAGGTTCCAGAACAGCATCACCGGCATGAAGAACCGGAACGCCATCTTGTTCAGTCCGGGCACGTCCTCCACCCGGATACCGCCCAGACACTTGACCCCGTAGCCCAGTCCCATAATAAGAAACAGGGGCATCACGGCGTTAAAGCAGACTTGCAGATTGCTGAGCATGACCCATCGGCCTCCTTTCCCCCGTGCAGCCCCGGCGCACGGTCTATTGCGTCAAAAACGTCATGGCTGCCAGCAGCACGGCCAAAAAGCCGAAGCTGACGGCGGAGAACAGTGCCAGGAACCGTCCGGTCTGTCCCTTGACGTGCTTCGTATACTCCCGGAAGGTGATCAGGCTGGCCAGCGACGCCACCAGCGTCCCCGCCCCGCCGATGTTCACCCCCACCAGCAGCGCCGGGTAATCGTCGGTAAACTGGCTGAGCAGTATGGCCGCGGGCACATTGCTGATGACCTGACTGGTCAGCGCCGCCACCGGCATGGTCCCGTGGGCCAGCAGCTGCCGGAACAGTGTCCGCACCGGCTCTATCCGGGCCATATTGCCCGAGAAGGTGAAAAACGCCGCGAACGTCACCAGCAGCCCCCAGTCCACGCCCAGCAGCGCCCGGCGGTCCAGCACCAGCAGCGCCGCCGTGATGGCGGCCAGCCCCAGCCAATACGGTATGCCGCGCAGCACCATGGCCGCAGCCGTGCAGAACAGTACGCCGTACACGATGCACCGGCGCTTGTCCACCGGCGTCTCCTGCGCCGGTACCGTCAGCGTCTCCCGGGGAATCAGCAGGCAGCACGCCAGGATCAGTGCCGTGGACAGCAGGAACGGCGGCAGCATGATGGTCAGGAACTCTCCATTGGGGATCGTATAATAATTAAATAGGTATAGGTTCTGCGGATTGCCGAAGGGCGTCAGCATCCCGCCCAGATTGGCGGCGCAGTTCTGCAATATGAACGTCAGCGCCGTGTGCTTCGTCTGCCCTGTGCCCTTCAGCACGAACCAGCTCAGGGGCAGAAACGTCAGCAGCGCCGTGTCGTTGGTCAGCAGCATGGAGCCGATCAGCGTAACGACAACCAGCGCCGTCACGGCGCTGCGGGCCGTGTGAAACGCCCGCACCAGCCGCTGCGCCAGCAGGGGGAACAGTCCCGCGCCCCGCAGGGCGCACACCACCGCCAGTATGCAGAACAGGCATGAGAGCGTCTTCACGTCGTAGTACCCGAGATAGGCGCTGTCCGGCGGCACGAACACGGCGGTAACGGCCGCCGCCAGCACCGCGATCACCGGCATGGCGTTGGCGCGGCACCACTGGAGAACTTTCATGTATGTATGCACCTCCGCACGATACGACTCAACGGCTGTTACCTTACCATATTTTGGCCGGAAACGCAAGGGCTCGCCCCGGCTTTCTTGCCCTTTTCCGCCGCCTGTGCTATACTGAAAGCGATACAGAAAAGGGAGGTGCTCCATGGATGACATTTTGAGCCGTTTTTCCATCAACTGCCACAGCAGCATCCGCTATGCCGGCGCGATGACGGTGTGGTTCGACCCCTTCCGCGTGGCGGACGCGCCCTGCGATGCGGACGTGATCTTCGTCACCCACGACCACTATGACCACTTCTCCCCGGAGGATATCCGTCGGGTGATGAAGCCCGACGCGGTGCTGGTGCTGCCGGAGACGTGTGTGGCGGCGGCGCTGCGGGCCGGCTTTGCCTCGGCGCAGCTGCTGCCGGTGCGGCCCGGAGAGGCGTACACCGTGAAGGACCTGCCCTTCACCGCCGTGCCCGCCTATAACCTCGGCAAGCCCTTCCACCCCCGCGGGAACCGCTGGGTGGGCTATGTGGTCACGCTGGAGGGCCGGCGGGTCTATGTGGCCGGCGATACCGACGATACCCCCGATGCACGGTCCGTGTCGTGTGACGTCGCCTTCCTGCCGGTGGGCGGCACCTACACCATGACCGCCGCCCAGGCCGCCGGTCTGGCGGCCGCCCTCCGCCCGCAGATCGCCGTCCCCACCCACTACGGCTGTATCGTGGGGGAGAGGACGGACGGCGCGGCCTTTGCCGCCGCCCTGCCGGCGGACATCTCCGCTGTGCAGCTGATCCGCCAATGACCCCGTACAGAATTCCGCCCTGGTGTCGGCCGATGCCGACCAGACGGTGGAGGTGACGGCCCCGGCACCAGCCGGGGAGGATGATCGAGCGAACGAAAAAGACATTCAGCGGCCCCCGGCGTCAGCCGGGGGGGATGATCGGATGAGCAAAAAAGACATTCAGCGGCCCCCGGCTGACGCCGGGGGCCGTCACTTCATTTTTGCTGCATTTTGCTTACAAAAAAAGCACAAAAAGGGAACCAAAGAGTACAGGGCGGGTACAGGAAAAGTAAAGCAAATGTATCAAAAGAAAGCACTATTTCTCGCTTTTTTCCTCCCGCGGCAGCACCAGATTGAGCAGTACGGCCATCAGTGTGGCCACCACCACCGGGGACTTTCCGAAGATGGTCGTCACCGCCTCCGGGAACTGTGCCAGGGCCTCTGCCGCTTGGGAAATGCCCACACCCAGTGCGGCGGAAAGCCCGACGATCGTGGTGTTTCGGGCGGTCAGCCCCTCGGCGGCGATGAGCTTCATGCCGGTCATGGCGATGGTGGAAAACACCGCCGCCGTGGCCCCGCCCAGCACGCATTGCGGGATGGTGGTGAGTACGGCGGAAAATTTCGGAATGATACCGGCAAGCAGTAAAAACGCGCCGGTCAGCGCAAAAACGTTGCGATTTACAACTTTATTCGTGGCTACAATTCCCACATTCTGGGAGTATGTTGCCGTGGGAAGACCGCCCAGCAGCGCTGTCAGAATGTTGCTGACGCCATAGGCTGCGATGCCGCCCCGCAGCTCCTGCGTGGTGGGCTCCCGATCCATGCCGCCCACGGTGGTGGCCGTCAGGTCGCCGATAGCCTGAATGGCGTTGATGGCGAACAACAGCCCCAGTGCGACGCACGCCGAGGGTTCAAATGTCACGCCAAAGGGCAGAAATTCCGGCAGAGAGAACCACCCGGCCCCCGCGATGCCGGACAGATCCACCATCCCGGCCCCAAAAGCGACGGCGTAGCCCGCCAGAATACCCAGTAAAATGGACGCCAGCTTAAAAATGCCCCTGCCGCGATTGGTCAGCACCAGCACCACCGCTAGTGTAAATGCCGCAATAGCCCAGTTCTGCCAGGATCCGTACACCAGCGCTTCCGGCAGGCCCCGCTGCACCACAACGCTTTCATATGTGTTGCCGGTGCCGCCGGCCATATAGTTGATGGCCGTGGGGTACAGAGACAGACCGATGGTGAACACTACCGTACCGGTAATGACCGGCGGGAACAGCCTGCGGATAGGCTTGATGAAGATACCCACCAGCGCTGCCACCGCGCCGCCCACGATCATAGCGCCCGACACAGCGGCCAACCCGCCGCTGCCGGAGACGATGGCCTGCATACTGGGCAGATAAGCGAAGCTGACACCGAAGACCACCGGCAGCCCCGCGCCGAAGCGCCCACCGATGGGAAACAGCTGCAGCAGCGTGGTAACGGCGGACATGACCAGCGATGCCTGTATCAGCAGGACCCGCTGGTCATGCGCCAGTCCGGCCACGTTGGCAATGATGATGGCTGGGGTCACGCAGCCCACGATCATAGCCACCAGGTGCTGCAGCGCCATGGATACGGCCATGCCAACAGGTGGCAGGCCCCGGTATTGAAACAGCGCCTCTCGGCGGCATTCAAGCTTTCGCATGGTGTGGTCTCCTTTGTGCGTAGTGTGCTCAGTATAGCACGTTTTTAACGGGAAACTCAACCGTTTTCTCACAAACAGCCCAAGCGGCGCAAAACCACCCTCCGGTGATGCCGGAGGGCGGTCAGATCATGCGTGTTTATGCCTGCGGACACTGGCGAAAAACGGGCGCTTCAGCGTGTCTGTACTGCTGAACAAACCGGATTAGAAGGATGACAGCGCCTCGTCCGTGTGTGCGGGGTGCTGTTTTTTGCGCTTGACAAGGGAAGCGCAGCGGCATATAATAACGCATTGTTATTGATAACGCATAGTGATTATTGAGGTGAGCGTAATGCCGGCAGCAAAACGGATATCCAAAGAGGCCATCATCGACGCCGCGGAGGCGGTGCTGCGCACCGGCGGGTTTGAGGCGATCAATGCCCGCAGTGTGGCGAAGGCACTGGGGTGCTCCACCCAGCCTATCTATCTGACCTTCCGTAATATGGAGGAGCTGAAGTCCGCGCTGACCCAGCGGGCCATCGAGCAGCATACCCGGCGAGTGCGGGCATCTCTGCGGGCGCATGAGGGGTGTGATAGTCGGTACAGCAGCTACGGCATGGGCTTTGTGCAGTTCGCTGCTCAGGAAAAGCAGCTGTTCCGCTGGCTGTACCTGGAGGACAACCAGCCGGGACGCCATCAGGAGGACGTGCTGGAGCCGGAGATCATCCGGACCGTCATGGACGAATTCGGCTATGACGAGGTCACGGCCCGGGCCTTTCACCGGGATATGACGTATTATTCCTACGGACTGGCCATCCTCGCCAACACCGGGCATCTGGCGCTGACAGAGACGGAGCTTCGGGAAGCCTTTCGACGGGAGTTCCGTGCACTGGCGGCGTATTACGGTCCGCCGAAGAAGCTGCCGGAATTTGCAGAGAGGGAGAATGCAGTGCATCAATTATTCCGCTAAGAGGCCGTCTTGCAAAATTGCAAGAAAATCGCAGGAAATGTAAGGAAAAGCAATGGCTGCCATGGGATAATGGCGGTATACTCCTCCGGTGGAAAGAAGGTGTTGAAGTGAAAACAAATAAGACATTGGCACAGAAGCTGTGTCTGCTGGACCTTGTGAGCCTGCTGTCGTATACGGCGGCTCTGCTGGCAGCGCTGTGTTTTTTGGTGCTGCTGCCCGGGTGCAGCCTGGGGGAGAAGGTGGATCGCGAGCCGGTGCAGACACTGGAATGTACCCGCCCGGCATCCCTGTCCGGGCTGTATCCGGCGGGCGGCAGCGTGGTGCTGATCAGCTGGGCGGACTATGAGAGCGGCAGGACCACTGTGCAGCTGGTGGATGCGGAAGCGGACACCGTGAAGTGTGAGGTCACGCTGGATGGGGTTTGGGATACGAAGCGGCAGGCCCTGGCGCATGGATTTGCGCTGTGCGACCGGGAGACGAAACGTTGGAAGCTCCTGGACGATGTGCTGACGGAGACAGGCAGCTTTGATGCGGAGAACGTGGATGGCTTTTTCTCATATGACGGGGAGAGCTATTACTTCCTGCGGGACGGGGTGCTGCATTGTCAGAACGTAGCCGGAGGAGAGGCACAGCCGGTAACGGCGCTGTCACAGCTGCGGTTTGCGGAATTGACGGCCTATGATGCGGCAAGCGGGCGGATGGCGGCCCTGTTCCGCCTGTCACCCTACGGCAGCGTCTGCGGTACGGCAGTCTTTGACCCGGAGACGGGGGCGATCAGCCTGCTGCAGGAGCAGCGGTATCAGGTGATATTGGCGCCGGCGGGCGGCATGAGCCTGCTGGCCTTTGACAACGATAAAATGGGATATTCCGCCCTGTGCGGCAGCGGCAATACATTCTGGTTCGCCGATGCTTCGCTGTTTCTGGACGCGGGAGGTGCGCTGTACGCCGTCGGCGATGCGGAGGAGCTGATCGGTGTGGGAACGGGCCGCACGACGCTGTATAACGTGGGGGAGAGCATCACGGCCTGCGACCTGACGGCTAACGGTATCGCCGGAGAGATGTACGACTGCTGCGTTCTGCCGGAGGCAGGCCTGCTGGTGGGCGGCATGTATGAAAACGGCGCCTTCCGGCTGTACGTTATAGACCCGGCGCAGCTGACCTTCGAGCCGGTAACGTCAACGGTGTCCGTCCCGTCGCCGCTGACGGTGAATGAGACACTGCTGCAGGCCTATTGGGGTGCCCTGAACGGCCTGCCGGTGGCAGAGAGCTTACAGGAGGCGCGGCAGCAGGCGGATGTGTTGGAGCAGCGATACGGCGTGCGGATACTGCTGTCATCCCAGTGCCGGGAGGCAGCGGCGCTGAGCAGCTATCCTATCACCCTGTCGGACACCATGGACACGGAAGCAGAGCTGAACGGTGTCCGCGCCGTGCTGGCGGCGATGGACCGCAGCTTTGCCCTGTATCCGGAGGGCTTTCTGGCGCAGTTCCGCAACCGCGCCGGTGAGGGCGGGCTGTGCTTCCTGTTGGTGGCTCACATCGACAGCGACTATGGCGTGGTAGGCTGCACCTATGACACGGCGGACTGGCAGTATATCGCGCTGGATGTGCAGGCGGATTATATGCGGGAGGGCACTGTCTGCCACGAGATCTGGCACGCTACGGAGAACGAGATACTCTCACGCGATTACACCGCCTTCAACTGGGATGACTGGAATGCGCTGAACCCGGCGGGCTTTACCTATTGGAACGACAGCGGTGACTATGACCGGTACGACGCCCGCTGGACCATGTTCGACAACGGCGAGGGCGTGTACTTTGTGGACAGTTACGCCAAGCTGGCGGCACAGGAGGATCGGGCGCGGATCATGGAGTATTTCATGGTACATGAGGACGAGGCGGGGCTGCTGATCCAGTCGGACGCCATACGGCAGAAGCTGACGTGGATGTGCCGCGCTGTGCGGGAGTGCTTCGATACCGCCGGATGGGGAACGCCCCGCTGGGAGAAGCTTTTGTAAAATAAAGGAGAGTCTATGATACCCGAATGGAAAATATATCCCCGTTCTCAGGGACACAGTACCGTGTACCTGCAGAACGTGGTCACAGATCCCGCCATACAGGTGGGGGCGTACACCATCTATGACGATTTTGTCAACGATCCCCGGGATTTCCAGCGGAACAACGTGCTGTACCACTATCCCGAGTGCAACCATGACCGGCTGATCATCGGAAAGTACAGCTCCATCGCCTGCGGGGCGAAGTTTATCTTCAACGCGGCCAACCATACGCTGAACAGCCTGTCTACTTACCCGTTCCCCATCATGTTCGAGGAGTGGGGGCTGGGGACGGCGTGTGAGGACATTGCCGCCGCCTGGGATAACCACGGGGATATCGTGGTGGGCAATGACGTATGGATCGGCTATGAGGCTGTGATCCTGGCGGGCGTTACCATCGGCGACGGCGCCATCATCGGCAGCCGCGCCGTGGTGACAAAGGATGTGCCGCCTTACACCATCGTGGGCGGTCTGCCGGCCAGGACCATCCGCAGGCGGTATGACGAGGAGACTGTCGCGCGGCTGGAGAAGCTGCGGTGGTGGGACTGGCCGGAGGCGCAGGTGCGGCGGGCTATCCCGCTGCTACAGGCCGGCGATCTGGACGCCCTGGAAAAGTTGGTATAAGGCCGGCGGCCGTGGACCAGGCGTACACGCCGGCCACTTTCTGACCCTGCTGTAAAAGAGTGTCTGAGGGATACGTGTATACGGACAACGAAATGAGCCCTCCGGCAGCTGCCGGAGGGCTTTCAACTGCCTGTTGCGAAACGGGCCGGGGAAAGGTATAATCTAAGGAGAACATACTGCGGAACGGCGAGAAAGGAGAAACCTATGGGTAATGTGACAGCGGACCGCGCATGGGATGTCCATCCGGTGACGGAGGCGGACATAGAGGCGTATCTGGACATCTATCTCAATTCCTATCCGGCGTACAAGACACTGGACGAGGAATGCCGGGCACACTACCGGAGCAAGCATCTTACGGAGCTGCGGGAGGACACCCAGACTCGGACGATGGGCCTGTTTGAGGGCGGCACACTGATCGCCACCATGAAGCTGATCCTGTTCTCCATGAACTTCTTTGGGGTCATGCAGCCTGCCTGCGGTGTGATGGCGCTGGAGGTACACCCCCTGCACAAGAAGAAGGGCGCGGCGCTGTATATGATACGGTATGCCGAGCGCTATGCACGGGAAAACGGCGCGCTGCTGACCATGCTGCTGCCGTTCAACATCGGCTTTTACCGTCGGATGGGCTATGGCTTTGGCGGGAAGTTATATGAATACCATCTGCCAACCGGGGCACTGCCGCGGTTGGACGGAGAGGTGCGGGCGCACCTGCGCCTGCTGCAGCCGGAGGAGTTTGACCAGGCGATGGACTGCCAGCGGCGCTTTGCCGCCCGAAACCATGGCATGGTGGAGAAGTTCGACGAGGAGCTGCGCGGAGCCCGGGGGGATATTCAGGTGCGCCGTATGGGTTATTACGACGGCGGACGCCTGTTAGGCTACGCGGCCTATCGGTTTGAAAGCGCCAGTGCGTGCAACTATACCCAAAACCGGCTCAGCGTGGAGGAACTGGTGTATGAGAACGGCACAGTGCTGCGGGCGCTGCTGGGCGGCCTGCGGATGCAGGAGGATCTGGCCCAGACAGTGATACTGCGGACAGGGGAGGAGGATTTCCACCATCTGCTGGACGATCCGCAGGACGTGTCCGGAAACTACATCGACTACGGCTTTTTGCAGACCAATGTTTCCGCCGTGGGGACCATGTTCAAGCTGACGGACGGGGCGGACTTCGTGCGGCGGACCGGCTATCGGAATTTCCCGGCGGGGACGCTGACGGCGGCCTTCCGCTATCGGGATGAGATGGCGGACCGGGAGGAGGAGCTGCGTATCGGCTTTGCCGATGGTCGCTGGGCCGTGGCAGAGGGGACCGCGGACGTGACGGTGATCTGCCGGCAGGGGGATCTGGCGGCGCTGCTGATGGGGTCCTGCGGCCTGACGGCGCTGCTGCGGCTGGGTGCGGCGTCCGCAGATGACGCCGAAAAGGCGCGGCAGTTGGCGCAGCTGCTGTACTGTGTCCAGAAGCCCTGGCTGAACGCGGATTATTGAGCTGCCGCGGTTGACAAATAGAAAACAACGCAGGAGAACAAGAGATGCGGAACATATTGAAGGAAAAGCTGGCCAGAGGCGAGAAGCCGCTGGGCACATTCGTGGGTACCGGCAGTGCTGCCGTGGTGGAATGCCTGGGCTGTGCGGGGCTGGATTTTGCTATCCTGGACAATGAGCACAGCCCCATCGAGGCGGAGACAACCGCCCGGCTGGTGTGCGCCGCGGAAAGGCGAAACATCACGCCCCTGGCCCGGGTGCGGGAGATCAGCCGCCCGGCGATCTTGAAGCTGCTGGACGTTGGCGTGCAGGGGATCATTATTCCAGATGTGCACAGTGCGGCGGAGGTGAAGCGCGTGGTGGATTACGCCAAGTACGCCCCGGTGGGGAAGAGGGGGTTCTGCCCGTCCCGGAAGGATGGTTGGGGCACCGATACGCCGGCCGGCGTACTGGAGACAATGGCGCACTTCAACGGTGAGACGCTGGTGATCCCCCAGTGTGAGACGACAGAGGCGCTGGCGGATATTGAGAATATCGCAGCGATGGAGGGTGTGGACGGCATCTTTATCGGTCCTTTCGATCTGTCTATTTCTATGGGGCTGCCTGGGGCCTTTGAGGAGCAGCGCTTCAAGGCGGCCCTGACGCGGATACAACAGGCCTGCCGCCAGGCGGGCAAACCCTGCCTGATATTTGCCGGGGACGGTGCGGCCGCCGGTGCACGGCTGGCCCAGGGCTTCGACGGCGTGGCCATCGGACTGGATGCCACGATGCTGATCGCCGGTGTACAGGCGCAGTTGGCTGCCTGCCGCGGATAAAGAAGAAAAGAGGACGGCGCCCCGTGGGGCGCCGTCCTCTGCATATTACATATCCTTCATTTTTTCCAGCAGCTCTACCATCTTGTCGTAGAAGTACCGACATTCGCGGATGCTCAGGTACTCCTGAGTGGAGTGACAGTTGAAGGCGTTGGGCGTCAGGGAGACGGCGTTAAGGCCCGGAATGCGTGTGGTGAAAAAGCCGATCTCGCCGGTGCCGCCCAGGTAGTAGGGGGGATACTCCGGGTACATCTTGCGGAGCATTTCCATCCACTCATCGCTGACGCTGTACTCCCACTCCGGCAGTTCACAGATCAGCTCAGTTTTTACGCCCAGCCGCGCACACAGCCGCTTGAGCTGCTGGTAGTTGTAAAAACGCTTGGTGTCCGTGCTGCGGATGGTCACGGCCAGCTCGACCTCATCCTGCCGCGTCTCCAGTACGCCCACATTGGAGGTGCTGCCCAGGGTGTGCTCGAAGGTCTGGTGGGTGGAGCGCAGGCCGTCCGGCAGCAGTGTCATCAGGTCCAGCAGCATCTCGCGGTCGCCGTCGGTCATAGCGTCTGTTTCCACCTCGCAGGGGGAGACAGCGATGCTCATATTGGGCTCCCGGACGGAATACTCCTTTTTCAGCTTTTCCGCGCTGGCGGCTAGTACCGTCTCCGCGGCCTTGGTGTCCGGTACGGCGATGATGGCCGAAGCTGTGGCAGCGATAGCCGTGGCCATGCAGCCGCCTTCACGGCCGCCCTTGGCGGTGATGAGCTGGAAAGTGGACTGTTCCTCCAGATCCAGCAGCAGACGGTCCAGCAGAATGATGGCGTTAGCGCGCTCCAGCAGAGCCTGATTGCCGCTGTGGCCGCCGTGCAGCCCCTCTATCTTGAGACACAGGGCCTGCCAGCCCGGGCGGACCGGCTCGTGGCCGCGGGGCATGAGAACGCGGGCGTCGATCTCTCCGGCGCTGCCTACGGCGAAGCCAAATCCGTCAAGATTGACATAATATTTTGCTTTGAACTGGCTGTAGTCCAGATGGATGCCGCCGTTCATGGTGGTCTCCTTGTCTGCGGTGAACACGCACTCCAAAGCCGGATGCTTGGCCTGCTTGTCCGTCATGTAGGCCATCATAAAAGCCACGCCGATGCCGTCATCACCGCCCAGAGTGGTGCCCTCCGCCGTGACCACGTCGCCCTCGGCATAGACGCGGATGGGGTCCTTGGCGAAGTCGTGGTCAACGCCCTCGTCCTTGATGCAGACCATGTCGCTGTGGGAGTGGAGAATGACGGGTGAGGCATTTTCATAGCCCGGGGTGGCCGGCACCCGGGCGATGACGTTATACGCTTCATCGCGGTAGGCCTCGATGCCGTGGGCCTTGCAGAAATCCAGCAGGTACGAGGTGATTCCCTCCGGGTTGCCGGTCTCCCGGGGAATTTGGGAGATCGCGTAGAAGTTTTCCCATACACTGGCCGGCTCCAGGCCTGTCAGATGATAGTTTCTTGCCATGTTTCGTTCCTCCTGTTCCGTTGTTCTCTGTTTTATTTGCTCTCATTTTGATAGATCTGCCAATACATCATCAGCGCATAGGCAAGGGCGTCCTCGTCCACAGTAAAATGACTGCTGTGCAGCGGGTATATGGCGCCCTTTTCCGGGTTGCCCGTGCCCAGACGGAAGTAGGCGCCGGGGCACTTCTCCAGATACCGGGAAAAATCTTCGGTGATAAAGGTGTGCAGCAGGTCCCGACAGGGGAGGTGCAGCGCCTGCGCCGCGGCACGGACTGTATTCACCTGATCGGTGTGATTCACCAGCACCGGATAGCCCCGGCTGTACCGGAAGTCAAAGGCCGCGCCGTAGGCGTCGCAGATGCCGTGCAGCTCCCGCCGCAGCAGTGTCTCGATCTTTTCGAACGTCTCGTCATTGAGAGCACGGATCAGTCCGCCGAAGTTGGCCTCGGCCGGCAGCACGTTAAAGGCGCTCTGCCCATTGATATAACACACGCTGATAATGCCCTCCTCGCCGGGGCCCAGCAGCTTGCCGGGGATGGCGTCGATGGCAGAGACGGTGTGACAGACAGCGCCCAGCACATCGGTGGTCAGGTGGGGCAGCGCACCGTGGCCGCCCTGGCCGCGGATAGTCACGTCAAAGCGGCCGGAGCCGGCCATGTAGGGGCCGTCCTTGATGCCGATGGTGCCCACAGATAGTTGGTTGTCCACGTGCAGACCGTAAATGCGGTCTACACCGGCCAGACAGCCATTGGCGATCATATCGATGGCGCCGCCGGGATCCGGCTCCTCGGCGTATTGAAAGATAAATCGCACGTTGTATTTTAGTGCTGCACGGTGCTGCGTCATAGATTGCAGCAGGCCCAGCAGGGCTGCCGTGTGGCAGTCGTGGCCGCAGGCGTGCATGACGCCGGGGTTTTCCGAGGCAAAGGGCAGGCCCGTTTCCTCCTGGATCGGTAGGGCGTCCATGTCCGCGCGAAAAGCGATGGTTTTCCCACCGGTATGGCCGTGCAGGTCGGCCACCAGACCGTTCTTCCCGCAAGGCCGCAGCGTGTCCGGGCCGAGTGCCGCGATCTCCGTGGCCAGATAGTCCCGGGCGTCCTCCTCATGGAAGGACACGCAGGGGTGCCGGTGCAGATAGCGGTGCCGGGCGATCATGTAGTCCAGCTGTTTCTTCGCTTCTTCAGTAAGGTCGAAATTCATAGTATATCTCACCACGATTATATAGGAATACATATAGCATACTCCGGTAAAAGCATAGCGTAAAATATATATTTTATATGAAGCTATATGGAAAAACATATAACTTCGGCTTCCAAAAACGGACGAGACGTGGTATGATGGACGCAGATCACGGACATGGAGGCGGTTATGACACGACAGCAGCTGATATGTGCCCTGGAGGTCGGCCGGGCGGGCTCCATCAATCGGGCGGCGCAGAACCTGTTTATGGCACAGCCGAATCTTAGCAGCACCATTCGGGAGCTGGAAGCAGAGATCGGTATCACCCTATTCAAGCGCAGTTCACAGGGAGTGGAGGTCACCCACGCCGGTGAACAGTTTTTGCGGCAGGCGGCAGATATCGTGGCGCAGTTCGACGCGCTGGAGTCTGCCTATCACAGCCGGGACGACAGCGTCTCCCTATCCGTTACCACCGCGCGGTCCTCTGCCATTTCGGACCGTATCGCCCGGTACCTCAACGACTTTGCGGAAAGCGGCGTACCGTTCCGGGCGCGTATCTGCGAGGCCACCAATATGCAGGTCATCGAGGATGTGGCCGCCGGCAACGCGGATATCGGCATCCTCAAGCCCAACTATATGACCGCGGACTACTATCTGCACACGGCGCAGCTGCGCGGGCTGACCGCCGTGAAGCTCAGGCCGCAGCCTTATGTGCTGCTGCTGTCCGGCAGTCATCCGCTGGCCGGGGCGGCGCATATCATGCCGGAGCAGCTGGCACCCTACACCGAGGTGGTCCACGCTGACTACGATATGCCCATCTATCCCTATTCCGACTACCGCTATACCAGCGGCCGGACGGCGGACCGCCGGAAAAACGTGATTTTCATCTATGACCGGGGCACGCTGATGGAGATGCTGTCCAACGTGCATGGCAGCTACATCTGGACCACGCCCACCGCCCAGGCGCTGAAGGATGCTTACGGTCTGGTGGAGCGCCCCTGCGGCGCGGAGCCAATCCAGGGTTGCGATGTGATACTGTATCAAACGTCCCGCCGCCTGTCCCCCTATATCCAGCGGCTCATCGACAGGATCGAGGGAGAAGACCGGGCGTTCCCGACGCAGTCCGAGCCGGAATAGCGTCCGACGCGAGCTGCCGTGAAATTTTGCTGAACAGCTGTGTCAGCGCTGTGCGGCACACGGTAAAAAACAGATCCGCCTGAGGGCGGGTCTGTTTTTTGCAAAGCGGGCTGTTCTGTGTAATGAAGCACCATGTGCGGCGGATGTATATTCCTCCGACACCGGACAAAGACTACGGATGTAAAATCTGCTTTGACTGGAGGAATTTCATATATGAAAGCAACAGGCATCGTGCGCCGCATCGACGACCTGGGCCGCGTGGTCATCCCTAAGGAGATCCGCCGCACCATGCGTATCCGCGAAGGCGACCCGTTGGAGATCTACACCACCCGCGACGGCGAGGTTATTTTCAAGAAGTATTCCCTTATCGGCGGGTTGGAGGAGTTCGCCGCACAGTTCTGCGATACCCTCAGCCGCAGCACGGACTTTTCCGCCGCTGTTACCGACCGCGATGCGGTCATCGCCATCGCCGGGGCGGGGAAGAAGGAACTGCTGGGCAAGCCTGTCTCCCCTGCGTTGGAGCAGGTCATGGACCAGCGTGGCCTCTACTGCGGCGAGGGTGTGGCCATCAGCGATGAGAACGAGCAGTTCCGGGCCGCTGTTGCGGCACCTATTCTCTGCGGCGGCGACGTGCTGGGCGCGGTGCTCTTTCTCTCTCCCGACGGCAAGCCGGCGGGGGAGACGGAGTGTAAGCTTGCCCAGACCGTGGCGTCCTTTCTGGGCAAACACATGGAGTCCTGACAGAAGGCCCCGTGGCTTTCGCCGCAGAGCCTTGCATACGGCTTTCGCAAGCTTTTTGACCGGCAAGAAAAAGAGAAGCGCCTTTCAGGCGCTTCTCTTTTGACTTATCAGTGCAGCAGCAGGCTGACAACAGCCTGAACGTCATCGACGCTTACTTCGCGGTTGCCGTTGACATCGCAGCGGAGGAACTTCTCCATGTCAAGTGCGGAATGCTTGGCGTTATATAGGTCGTAGATATACTGGGCGTCGTTGATGTCGATATGGCCCGTGCCGTTGACGTCGCCGCTGTAGGATACCGACACAGTGGAGTTGCCCTTAACGGAGATCACAGATTTTGCCGCGGCGGCGATACCTGCCGCCGTACCCTTGTCCACCAGCAGCCAGGCGTAGGCTTCGTATTTCTCTGACCAGAACATGGCCGCATCACCGTAGTAGAGGGACTTGGTCGCAGGGAGCTTTGTTTCCGGCACAGCGGTGATGAGCCATACGGCGTTGCCATTTATGAGCTTTACATACTCGGCTGCGTTCACCGTCAATGCAAGCTGTGCCGTTTTGGTGATGCTCACCATGATAATGCCGCCCTTGATGTAGTCCCCGGGAATGGTGTAAGTGCTGGCATTTTCGTTGCGCTGGAGCGTGAGAGTTTTTTCGCCGGCCATGACGGTGACCGTGTAGTCAAATCCCTCTTGGTGATTGATACCGAATGTAAAAGCTTCACCGCTTTTTACGGTATAGGACGTAACGTCACCCCAGACATCGGCGGCGCCGCTGCCCGTAAGCACGATTTGCGTGGTGCCGCTTTGCGGGGCCTTCTTCACCGTAATGACCACCGGGCCGGTGACGGACTTTGCCGGGATCGTGTAGGTATAGGCGTTGCTGCCGCTGCTGCTGACAGTGCACGTCACCGGCTGACCGTTCACCGTTACGGCCACCGCATAGTCGTAGTTGGCCGCCTGCGTGACCGTAAAGGTATAATTCTGCCCATGCGTTGCGGGAGTGAGGGGGCTGACATCGCCGGAGCCGTCGCCCTCAACGGTCACCGCGTATGTTTTGATAGTGGGTGCGCTGTTGGCGCTGATGACCAGCTCGCCGGTGACATTTTTGATCGTATAGCTGCCGTCACAGTTGTTGATGATGTCAACTTTTTCATTATTCACAGTGGCCGAAAAGTCGTAGTTATAGCTGGGATCGGCGGTGAAGGTGTAGTCGCCGTTTTCAGTCACATAAGCGGCGCCGGTGGCACAATCCGGAAGCACAACAGGGAAGCCGCCGCACAGGATCGTCACCGTGTTGCTTTGGCCGGCCGGTACACTGGCAGTTTGGGCGTCCTTTGCCGCGTTGGCGCGGACGTCCATCTGTGCCTTGACCAATTTCACAGTGGCCTCACCGGCAGCCTTTACGGTGAAATTCAGCATGATAGAACTGTCGGAGCGCGGTTCTCCGTAGCCGCCTATGGTCAAACGACCAGGAACAGAGTGATCAATGACATCAGGAACATTGCTGCCGATGGTTGCGCTTGAGAATATGAGTTTTTCCGCATCATAGTCGATTTGGAAGAAATAGGTGTTGTATTCCCGCGATGTGGAATTTTGACCTAAGTATAGTCCAACCAATGCGGTTTCTCCGACTGCGGTGGTTGGATTGCTATACAGATAAGCGTAAAAGCTCTCTGTACCGCTGGCAGACGCCGGCAGCAAAAGCAGTACCATAACCGCCGCTAAAAGCCCGGAAAACCATCGTTTCATCTTAAAAACCCCTCCGTTTCGCCACTTTTCGGCAAATACCAACCTAAATTTATCACCGGTCACCGAACAATTCAATTCGCAATAGGCAGAAATTTGAGGGGAATTGTTGTGCAGAATGACGATAAAGCCCATGAAAATGGGCAAAAACCTTCCCCCAGGGGGAGGGATTTTTCGCGCCCCTGTTAGCGTTCCGTTAAAACTGCGTTAAGAAATCACCGATTTTCTTGAAACTACAATCATAGAGTGCTACCATAAAACAACGTAGGGGGCGTGAGGTACAGGCCTCGCGCGACAGGAGGGGAGCTCCCGGGAGACAGATCATCTGTTTCCCGGGAGCCTTGCTTTGCCTACAAAAAACCCATCGGCCGCACAAAAATGCGGCCGATGGGTTTACCATAATCTGTATTATCGTCAACTCACTCCTGTGGCTGCTCACTTTCTGCCACCGGAGTCTCGATGGCAGAAACGGCAGCGGGCTCCGGAACCGCCTCGGGTACCGACTCCTGCGGGGAAGCCTCGGGCGCAGCGGGGACTTGCGGGGCCGGTTCCACCTGCGCGGCTTCAGCGGCCTCCTGGGCCTCACGGGCCAGGCGCTCGTTCTCCTCGCGGATGGCGGCCTTCTGCTCGCGGCGGGCGTCGGCGGCGGCAAAGAACGCCCGCACCAGAGCCAGCAGCACGAAGAACGCCGCGATGGCCAGGCCGATCCAGCCCGCAGTGCGGATCAGGAAAAAGTCCCGGATGGTGAAATACTCCTTGTAGATGCCCAGGAAATACAGCGCCACGCCGCCGGCGGCACACAGAATGCACAGCAGCAGGCGGAAGAAGGCCCGGACCTTGTGCTTGCGCCCGGCCAGATACGCCACCAGCAGCGCCAGCGCGGCCAGAAACAGCGCCGGGGACTGGCAGCAGAGGATATAGCCCAATGTCTTGTCCAACATGGCCTCGTCTCCTTACAGCTGGCACTTGCCCCGGGGCAGGTATTTGCCGTCCGGCCCGGCCAGCACCTTGCCCGAGGACACCGCGGGCTTGCCGCGGAGCCACACCTGGCGGATGGAGCCCTTGGTGACCACGCCCTCGTAGGGGTTGTAGTCCGCCGCACCCACCATATCCTCGGCGCGGATGACGTGGTCGGCGTTGGGGTCGTAGACCACGATATCGGCGTCGGAGCCGGGGGCCAGCACGCCTTTGCGCGGGAACAGGCCATACAGCTTGGCGGGGTTCTCTGCCAGCACACGGCACATGGCGCCCAGGCCGATCTTCTTCTTGGCCACGCCGAAGGTGTAGATCAGCTCGCCGCGGGTCTCCACGCCGGGGATGCCGCCGGGAATAGCGGTGAAATCGTCGCGGCCCGCCAGCTTCTGCTGGGTAGTGAAGCTGCAATGGTCGGTGGACACGGTCTGCACCTCACCCCGGCGGATGGCCCGCCACAGGGCCTCACGGTCAGCCGGTTTCCGAATAGGAGGCGAGCAGACGTATTTGGCTGCCTGCAGCCAGTCCTCGTTATAATACACGCTGTCGTCCAATACCAGATACTGGGGGCACGTCTCCACAAAGACCTTCTGGCCCCGCCAGCGGGCGTTGGCGATCTCGTCCAGCGCCTCGATGTTGGTGGTGTGGACGATGACCACGGGGACGTCTACCTGTTCGGCGATGCGGAGCAGACGGCCCACGGCCTCGGCCTCCATGATGTCGGGCCGGGTCTCCGGATGGCAGTGGACGCCGTTCTCGCCGGCGGCCTTCTTTTCGGCGATCAGCGCGTCGATGACCCCGGCGTTTTCGCAGTGGACGCCGCAGATGCCGCCCTTTTCCTTCAGCTTTTTCAGCGCCTTGTACATGGCCTCGTCACCGATCATCATGGCAGGGTAGGTCATGTACATCTTGAAGGAGGAGATACCCTCGGCGTACATATCGTCGATCTCGCGCTCGATGGTCTCGTTCCAGTCGTCGATGGTCATGTGGAAGCCGTAGTCGCAGGCACACTTGCCGTCTGCCTTCTCGTGCCAGAGCCGCAGGCCGTCGTGCAGCGTCTCGCCCTTGTTGGGGCAGGCAAAGTCGATGATGGTGGTGGTGCCGCCCCGCAGCGCCGCCCGGGAGCCGCTGGCAAAGTCATCCGCCGTGGTGGTGTTGCACACGTCCAGATCGAAATGGGTGTGGGCATCGATAAAGCCGGGAAACAGCAGCATCCCGGTCACGTCCACCACCTGTGCGCCGATGGCGGGAATATCGCGGCAGACATCGAGGATCTTCTCGCCCTCCACCAGGATATCGGCCCGGCGGGGGCCCTTGCCGGTGACCACGGTACCGCCCTTGAACAGCAATCTCATCACAAGACCTCCTCGTTTGTGTTGATTTCTGTCGGTATTATACCACTTTTCGCCCCACTGTGTAAAGCACAATAAAAACGTCCCAAGCCTTCCCCTTGGGGGAGCTCCCTCGTTAGCCTTCCCCTCGAGGGGGCCGCGGTGTTGAATGACACGCCGGTGGCGCGTCAGACCCGTGGACCGACCGACCCGCAGGGAGACAGGTGGCGCGGGGCAGTCTCTCAAGCCTTCCCCTTGAGGGCGCCCCAGTGCGCACACTGGGGTGTGCACAGCTGAAGGTGTCAGCGAAGCTGACGGATGAGGGGCAAAAAGAAGCTCTTATAACCCTCCCGCTGCCGCGGGAGGGTTATATATTTATCTCACCCCGTCAGGGGGGAGATATTATCTATCCCCGGCCGTTAGGCCAGGGATAATTTAGCGCAAAAAAAGAAAGGCCCCGTAGGAAAGCAATCTTTATTCACCCCACCCCCGCCAGGGGGTGGGATAATTAAAGTCAAAAAAGAAAGGCCCGTAGGAAAGCAGCATTTACTATACCTCCCGCGGCAGCGGGAGGAATAATTAAGCGCAAAAAAAGAAGCACCCGGTAGGGTGCTTCTCTTTTTTGAGTTTAATTAGAACTCCTTTTTCTTGCCGATGACGACGGCGGAGCCGGCGACGGAGGTCAGAGCCATACCGACGTACATAGCGATACCAGCGTCAAAGGTCTTGGGGGAGGGCTTGGTGGTGTTGGTGGTGGTACCGGTGGTCTTGCCAGCCTCAACCAGATACAGGGTGGCGTTGCTGCGCAGGATGTTCTTCAGCAGGATGCCGTGCTCGTTAGCATAGGAAGCAACGGTAGCAGCATCATAGGTGTAGAACTCGGACTTCAGGTCACCAGTGTCAACGGTGGGACCGACAACAAAGCGGCTGCCACAGATAGCGCACTTATATACATCGGACTTAGCGGTGCCATAGGTGGTACCGTCCTTGACCAGAACATGACCAGCCTTCAAGGCGTAATCAACCTGACCAGCGGCAGTGCCGGCAGCATAGTATGCAACAACATTGCTGGACTTGGTGCCGAAGAAATACTTGGTGTCAGGCTCAGCAATTTTATTAGCATCATTAGTCTGCTTGGCATTGTAAGCAACAACGTCACTCACCAGGACATAAGAAGCGCTGCCATCGACTTTGCTGTACACATTGAACAGAGAACCAGCGTCAGTGCAGGTGGCGGCAACGGCGTTCTTGTCCAGAACCAGCTTGGTGGTCTTGTCGTAGCCAGCGTCAATAACGGCCTTCTCATTGTTGGTAATCTGGACAAACTTTGCCATGTCGGCGTTCCAGACATAATACAGGCCCTCGCCATCAGCGGTCCAATAGGTATCCATAGGGGCATTGGTAGACTTGGTCGCAGTCAGGGCCTTCCCGGTGTTGTTCCAGGTCTCAGTAGCAGCAACGGTATCGCCGTTTGCAGCAGTGGGAACGTTGGCCTTGTCGGTGATGGCGTCGGCAAACGCGGTGGTGCACAGTGCCAGAGCCATGACCATGGCCAGCACAGTTGCAATGATCTTCTTCATGTTTGTTTCCTCCATAAAAATTTGTTTGCGTCCGGTTCTGCTTCATTCTCCGAGACAGCGTTTACAACGTAAACATCATTATGTTGTAAAAATTTTTACGGATTTTATTACCAGTTATTTCCATTTTTGAGATAGTGACATCGCGCCGTTAAAAATCGCCCGGAATTGGAAATAATTTCCATTTCTTCCATAATTTACCAGTAATTTACGCAATTTATACGAGCACCTGTAAAGCGTAATTCCTGTATAACGCAGCATTTATGCAATTCAAATCGAGATTTTCAAAAAACGCAACAACTTAGCTGGAAAAATTTTCCAGTCAAAATCGAAAAGTCATTATGTAAACTATTCGGCCCGAAATGCGCCCCAAATCCCGTTCATAATTCGGTTACAATTTATTCAGCGAAAGTGTTGTCTGCGTTTTTGTGCGTAAAAGGAGCTTCGCCGCCCCGGCGGCGCGGAGGCTGGCGCGGAGGCTTACGCAGCCGCTTGCCCCAGCCACGGTAGGGGCGTTTTCTTCTCTCGGGCGGGCGATCATCAAATCGCGCCAAAGAGGTGCGCCTCCGGACGCGGGGGTACATCTGCGAATGTTTCGTTAAGATACCGTTAAGAAATCGCCAATTTTCTTGAAAACCAGATTTCAGAGTGCTACCATGAAACAACGTAGGGGGCGCGAGGTACAGGCCTCGCGCGACAGGAGGGGAGCTCCCGGGCGGCAGATATCATCTGTTGCCCGGGAGCCTTGCTTTGCCTGCTAAATACCCCGGCTGCGCTTTTCGCACAGCCGGGGTATCGGTCAATTTATTTGCTGTCCGGCAAGATGCCCAGCAGCACCAATGGCGCATCTCCGGTGTTATCAATGCCGTGGGTGTGGCCCTCGGGACAGTAGTGGGTCATGCCGGCGGTCAGGGGTACGTCCATCCCATCGTCGTGGCATACGCCGCAGCCGGACAGCACGTGAATGATCTCACAGTTGCCGGTGTGGGTATGCAGGCCGATGGAGGACCCCGCGGGCAGGGTCAATGTCAGGATACGGCCCATGCCGTCGGCAACGGCGGTGCGGACGTGGGCTTCGCCGGCGCCGCCCTTGAAATGCGGCACAACAGTCGGCTCGACAGCGTTAAAATCCAGCGTCATTTGCGTCCCTCCTTATTTCGATTTCCGTATGCGCTCGGTGATGGCCTGCCCGGTGGGCGTAACGGCCAGACCGCCCAGCGCCGTCTCGCGGAATTCCACGGGCATACGGCGGCCCACCTCGCCCATGGCGTCGATGACCTCGTCCACGGGAATGCGGCTGGTGATGCCCGCCATGGCCATGTCCGCCACGCTGACGGCGTTCACTGCGCCGATGACGTTGCGCTTGACGCAGGGAACCTCCACCAGGCCCGCCACGGGATCGCAGATCAGGCCCATCAGGTTTTTCAGCGCCATGGCCACCGCGTGGCCGATCTGCTCGCCGCTGCCGCCCCGCAGGGCCACCAGCGCCCCCGCCGCCATGGCGGAGGCCGTGCCGATCTCCGCCTGGCAGCCGCCGGAAGCGCCGGCGATGCACGCCCGGTAGGCGATGACCGCGCCGATACCACTGGCCACATACAGGGCCTCCAGCAGCTGGTGCTGGCTCAGCTCCTCGTACCTGCACAGGGGCAGCAGCACCGCCGGCAGCACGCCGCAGGCACCCGCTGTAGGCGCCGCTACGATGCGGCACATACAGGCGTTGGACTCCGCCATGGACAGCGCCTCGGCGATGACCTCGCTGACGTAGCCGCCGGACATGGCTTCACCCCGCAGGCAGTACTGCCGCATTTTCATGCCGTCGCCGCCCACCAGGCCGCTGACGCTCTTGCGCCGGCCGGTGTAGCTGTCCGCCGCATCGGCCATGGCCTGCCAGGTGATGAGCATTTTGGCCATGGACTGGTTGCGCGTTACCTGGCGCTCGTCCATATCCGTCTCCAGCACGATCTCCCAGAAGGGCTTGCCCTCCTGCTCCATGCGGTCAAATATTTCCTTCATCGAATCCAGAGCCATCGTCATCCTCCTCCTTGTCGTAGTAGGTCATGGACAGCACGCCCGGCAGCTCGGACAGAAACGCCACCTGGCTGGGCTTGAGGTGCTGATCCAGCTCGATGACCATCAGCGCGTCGCCGCCACGCTTGTGGCGGTACAGACTCATGTTGGCTACGTTGACGCGCAGCTGGCTGAGTATGCTGGTGATGGCCGCTACGGTGCCGCTGGCGTCCTGGTTGCGGATGACCAGCGTGTTGAACATACCGTTGAAGTTCACGTCGATGCCATCCAGCTTGTTCACCATGATGCGGCCGCCGCCAATGGACGAGGCCTGCATGGTCAGCGTCCTGCCGTCGGCGCTCTTGGCCTCGATGACGGCGGTGTTGGGGTGGGCATCCCGCAGCTTGATCTCGTCGATGGTGTAGGTCAACCCGGCTTTCTCCGCCTCGGCAAAGGCGTCCGGCAGGCGGGGATCGTCCGGCTTCATGCCCAGCAGACCGCCCACCAGCGCACGGTCCGTGCCGTGGCCGGCACCCGTCTCGGCAAAGGAGCCGTAGAGGTGGATGGCAGCCCTGACCGGCGGCGCACCCAGCAGTGTGCGGGCCATGGCGCCGATCTTGGCGGCGCCGGCGGTGTGGGAGCTGGAGGGACCGATCATCACCGGACCCAGTATGTCAAAGATATCCAGCATAGAAAAACTCCTTTCAGAGTGTGTCGAGGGTATTGTACCACATAATGCGGCGCGGGACAATGGCTTTGTGGGTGGTTGTCGGCACGTCAGATTGACAAAAACCGGCAAACGGCTTATAATACATCTCAAGGACGCTGCAATAAACGGCAGGCGGTTAGTCACAGCCCCGAGAGGGGGTGACATACATGTTTTGGACGCTTACATTCCATATCGCAGGCTATGCAGTCTCGATCAGAATTCAGAAGCTGAAAAGACGAAACCGCCACTCTGCCAAGTGACGGTTTCTTTTGGGGTGTAAAACCCTGATGCAAATCTTTACTTGATGGGGCTGACCGCTTGTCGCAGCGTCCCCTTCTGTTTATTATTATACCCATTCCGGCGGGTTTGTCAAGGGGCAGTCCCCGCCCCACAAATTGCGGCAAAAAAAGAAAGGCCCCGCAGAAAAGCAGCATTTACTATTCCTCCCGCGGCAGCGGGAGGTATAATTAAACACAAAAAAAGAAAGGCCCAATGGGCCTTTCTCTTTTTTGAGTTTAATTAGAACTCCTTTTTCTTGCCGATGACGACGGCGGAGCCGGCGACGGAGGTCAGAGCCATACCGACGTACATAGCGATACCAGCGTCAAAGGTCTTGGGGGAGGGCTTGGTGGTGTTGGTGGTGGTACCGGTGGTCTTGCCAGCCTCGACCAGATACAGGGTAGCAGCGCTCTTCAGCAGCTTGCTGCTGACAACGCCGTTGGCGTTAGCATAGGCAGCCACAGCGGAGCTGTTGGTGTAGGTGTAACGCTCGCTCTTGAGGGTCTTGGTGTCGGAGTTCAGAACAGTGACGTAACGGTTGCCGCACAGAGCGCACTTGTACACATCAGCCTTGGCAGTGCCATAGGTGGTGCCGTCCTTGACCAGAATGTGGCCAGCAGCCAGAGCGTTGCTGACTTCGGTGACAGGCAGGTAAGCAACAGCGTTGGAATACTTTGTGCCGAAGTACACGACCTTGGTCTCATCATAGGTCATCTTGTTGTCATCGCTGGTCTGCTTCGCGTTGAAAGCGTCAACATCAGCAACCTTGACATACTTCTGAGTCTCTTCCAGATTGGTGTAAACAGCAACATTGTAACCATCATCGGTGCAGGTAGCGGCAGCGGCGATATCCTTCACAATGACCTTGGTATCGGTGTAGCCCTTGGCAATAATCTGCTGCTCAGCATCGGTGATCTGAACGAACTTGGCAGTGTCCTTGTCCCACACATAGTAAAGGCCACCAACAGCAGACCAATAGGTATCGTGGCCGCTCTCGACAACGGCGGTCAGCTCCTTATCGGTGTTGTTCCAGGTCTCAGTAGCAGCAACGGTATCGCCGTTTGCAGCAGTGGGAACGTTGGCCTTGTCGGTGATGGCGTCGGCAAACGCGGTGGTGCACAGTGCCAGAGCCATGACCATGGCCAGCACAGTTGCAATGATCTTCTTCATGTTTGTTTCCTCCATAAAAATTTGTTTGTGTCCGGTTCGGCTTCATTCTCCGGAACAGCGATTTACAACGTAAACATCATTATGTTGTAAAAATTTTTACGGATTTTATTACCAGTTATTTCCATTTTTGAGATAGTGACATCGCGCCGTTAAAAATCGCCCGGAATTGGAAATAATTTCCATTTCTTCCATAATTTACCAGTAATTTACGCAATTTATTTGAGCGCCTGTAAAGCGTAATTCCTGTGTAACGCAGCATTTATGCAATTCAAATCGAGATTTTCAAAAAATGCAACAACTTAGCTGGAAAAATTTTCCAGTCAAAATCGAAAAGTAATTATGTAAACTGTTTTGACACTGATAGCGGCCAAAAGCCGTTCATAATTCGGTTACAATTTATTCGGCGAAAGCGTTGTCTGTGTTTTTGTGCGTAAAAGGAGCTTCGCCGTCCCGGCGGCGCGGAGGCTTGCGCGGCCGTTTGCCCCAGCCACGGTAGGGGCGTTTTCTTCTCCCGGGCGGGCGATTATCAAATCGCGCCAAAGCCGCCCGGAGGGCGGCTTTGGGTGGTGCGCCCCCGGGCGCGGGGGTACATCTGTGAATGTTTCGTTAAGATGCCGTTAAGAAATCGCCAATTTCCTTGAAAACCAGATTTCAGAGTGCTACCATGAAACAACGTAGGGGGCGCGAGGTACAGGCCTCGCGCGACAGGAGGGGAGCTCCCGGGCGGCAGATATCATCTGTTTCCCGGGAGCCTTGTTTTTCCCAAAGGAAAACCCCAACAGCCTCGCTAAAAGCGCGGCTGTTTGGGTTTACCATAACAAACATTATTGTTAACTTATCGCCAGGTCTGACTGTAAAAGTACAGGGCCAGCATTCCGGGTCCCACATGGGCGCCGGTGACGGGCTCGTGACAGACGGAGAGTATCTCGCCGGTGCAGCCGGCCTGCCGCAGGGCGGTGGCCAGGTGCAGCGCCTCCGCCGGGGCGGCGGCGTGAGAGATACCCACCGGCGCAGACTTATCCTCCACCATTTCTTCATACAGCTGGATCAGCGTATCCATAGCCTTTTTACGGCCGCGCTCCTTGCTGAGCACCACGATTTTGCCCTCCGGATCACCCTGTAGGATGGGCTTGATCTGCAGCAGTGTGCCGGCAAAGGCCGCGGCGCCGGACAGCCGGCCGCCCTTGCGAAGGAATTTCAGATCGTCCACCATGAAGTGCTGGCGCATCTTGCCGATAAGCTGGTTGGCGCGGGCCACGATCGTCTCCATATCTGCGCCCTTCTGCGCCATATCGGCGGCTTCCAGCACGATGAGCCCCTCGCCCAGGGAAGCGCCGCGGCTATCCAGCACGCGTATGTCACGGTCGGGGTAGCGCTCGCGCAGCTCCTGCGCCACCACGCTGACGCCCCAGCAGGTGCCGCTGACACCGCCGGACAGCCCCACATACAGCACATCATCGCCCTGGGCCAGCACAGGCTCCATGGCCTCGCGGGCGGCCAGCGGTGTGATCATAGAGGTCTTCACCTCCGCACCCTTACGCATAGCCTCGTAAAAGGCGTGGCCATCAAAGGGCTTGGATATGTCCACCGGCTCACCGTCGATGGTATAGGTCAGACACAGCTCCGTGATGGCGTACTGCGCCCGCAGATCCGGCGGCAGATTGGCCGCGTTGTCAGTCATTACTTTGATCATAATGCGTCTCCTTTGAGGATAGATATGTATTATATTACAGCCGTGCGCGCACCCAGTCGGCCAGCGTGTCGAACAGGCAGCGATAGCCGGACATGGTCAGATGGATGCCGTCGGCGGCGATAAGACCGGACAGATCGCGCTGGGGCAGGAACTGCCGCCGCACGTCGATAAGGGACACGCCCTCGGCAAAGGCCAGAGCCGCCACCGCGTCGGAGTACAGCTCCTGGTGGCGGTAAATGCGTCCCACATCTCCCAGCCAGCGCAGCACGCTGCCGCCGTCCGTCTTTTGGGAGATAAATCGGAAATACCGCTGTCCGTCAATGGGCGGCAGCGTCATCAGCACCGGCTGTACACCGGCGGACTTCAGCGCCGTGACGGCGCAGTGCAGCTTCTCCGTAAACTCCGGCAGAGTTGTGCGGGGCAGGTGGTCCTGCTCCGGCGCGGCGGCGACGGCCTCCCAGTCGAAATCGCTGTCATTGCCGCCGTAAGCCACCAGCGCCCAGCGGGCATCCATGCCCCGCTGCACATCGTGCTCCACCAACGCCAGGCCCTTGGTCACTGTGGCGCCCATCTTGGCGCGGTTCACCACCTCCAGCCGGTCGCTGGGATACTGGGCCATCACCTCCGGCAGATGGAAGTGGTAGCGCATATCCGCGTCGGGCATGGTGGCCTTCAGCAGAGAATCACCGTAGATAAAAGCACGTTCCATAGGACTGCCTCCCCATGTGGTTTTTACCTAATATAGCATATTAGCACACGCACGTCAATAGATTTTTCTGCTGGATTTCTTGCATGATGTGCCCGTATGTGGTATACTATACAGTAAATCGGATACAGGGGTGTCGCTATGGAATATGACAAGGAATTGATCGCCCACAAGCTGCAGCGGTGGGACAAGTTCATCACGGATTATCATCTGCCGGACTGGGAGACGATACCGGATTTCGGCCTGTATATGGACCAGGTCATCGTACTGCTGGAGCAGTATCTCAGCTTCATTCCCGCGCCGGTAGGCGGCAAGGAGCGCTTTGTCACGTCCTCCACCATCAACAACTACGTTCGGCTGAAGATCATGCCCGCGCCAGAGAAGCGGAAATACCACCGCATCCACATCGCGTACCTCATCATGATCCTGACCATGAAGCAGAGCCTGAGCATCAGCGATGTGCAGAAGATCCTGCCCGCTGACAGCAACGAGACGGACGTCCGCGCGGTGTATGAGGATTACTCGCTGAAATTCCGCCGGGTGGGGCTGTTTTTCAACCAGCAGGTGCAGTCCGGGTCGGAGGGCATCCGCAGCGCCAACGAACAGAACGGCAATAACGCCGTGGAGCTGCTGGTCATCGAAAGTGCGCTGATCGCCGGGTTCTCCAAGATATTGGCGGAGAAGCTGATACGCCTGTGCGGCGCAGATGCCGAGGATGTGCTGGCCGCGGAGCAGACACCGCCCCAGCCGTGATCAACAGAGTTATTGTATAGCATTTCCGAGGGAAATATGTGAACGAACTATAAAATCCGTGGCCGAAAGGCCACGGATTTTCTTATGGCGCGGCGCATATACTCCCGCGAGGTGATCGTATGAAAAAGCTCCTGCCGTATGTGCTGGCATTCCACGCCGCCCTGGCCGCGGCGATCCTGCTCTGGGCGTTGCAGGAAAAGTTCCCCGGCCCGCTGACCAACACGCTCTCCCCCGTATGGAACAGCCCATGGGAGATGGGCAAAGCCGCGTTCTTTCCCCTGCTGGCGGCAGCACCGACGCTGTGGGTGCTGCAAAAGGGCGGCAGCCGGGGCGGACTGTGCCTGATGGCCCTGTCCGGCGCGGCGCTGGCCCTGGCACTGGCCTGGACGCCGCTGGCGCCGGCGGCGGTGGCCGTGCTGGCTATCACGGCGGCGCTGGCCCTGTACGCCGCCCTGTGGCGGCGCGTCTCCGGTGACGCGCTGCCCTGGTACCTGCTGACTGCCGCCCTGAGTGTGGCCTATATCCTGTTGACCATTTTGCCCCCCGCCGGCGGCATATTTACCCCGTGTACCGTGGCGACCGGCGGCACCATCCCGTTTTGAGGACGCAAAAGCCTCCCCCTTGGGGTACGGCCTGTTTCCCTCGTAGGGGCCGATGCCCACATCCGCCTGCATGCAGAGGTTCCCGCTGAACACCCGTAGGGGCCGGCGTCCACAATGCAGGGGCCCCCGCTGAACACCCGTAGGGGCCGGCGTCCCCGACGGCCCCAAAAAAGGCACCCCTACGGGGTGCCTTTTTGTTATTCAAGCTCGGAAGGGGCTAAATTATCTCTGGCCGTTAGGCCAGGGATAATTAAAGGCAAAAAAAGAAGCACCCCGCAGAAAAGCAGCATTTACTATCCCTCCCGCGGCAGCGGGAGGCATATATATTTATCCCCCGCGGCAGCGGGGGATATTTATTTCGTCTGCGCCGTCAGGCCAGGGATAATTAAGCGCAAAAAAGAAAGCCCCCGCAGAAAAACAATCTTTACTATTCCTCCCGCGTCAGCGGGAGGTATAATTAAGCGCAAAAAAAGAAAGGCCCAACGGGCCTTTCTCTTTTTTGAGTTTAATTAGAACTCCTTTTTCTTGCCGATGACGACGGCGGAGCCGGCGACGGAGGTCAGAGCCATACCGACGTACATAGCGATACCAGCGTCAAAGGTCTTGGGGGAGGTGGTGTTACCAGCGGGAGTGGTGGTGGAAGTGCCGTTAGGAACGACAACATAACCGGTAACGCCAGTCAGAGTCTCGGTCTTGGAACCAGCGGGAGCCTTGCCGGTCTCATAGATAGCAGTGGTCTTGGAGCCGCAGATGCCGCAAACAGCCTCGGTAGGAACGACCTTGCCGTTCTCAACCTTGGAAGCGGAAACCACCCAAGTGTGAGACTTTACTTCGGCATCAGTGTTAGCCAGCTTGACCAGCTTGCCGTCAACCAGAACGCTATTGGTGCCGTTGTCATCAGCCTTGAACACCTTACCAGTAAGGGTACCAGTGGTGATCTCATAGTACTTGCTGTTGTCGTTGTTCACGACCTGGCCGCACTTGTAGCCGAAATCGGTGAACGCCTTGGCGGAAGCGATATAGTTAGGCTCAGCGGTAACCTTGGTCACATAGTACAGAATATCAGTCTTACCAGCGACGGTAACAGCGTAATCATCGACAGTGGGGGTAGTGGTCTTAATGTAGATGTTGGAACCCTCAGTCAGGTACTCCAAGCTGCCGGTACCATCAGAGTTAGCGACAGCGGGATGGACGGTAATCGTCACACCAGCGCCAGCCTTGGTCGTACCGTTGGCGGCGATGCTTGTGCCACTGATGTTGGTGCTATTGGCCTGATACAGGTCATAGGTGTCGTTCGCCGCAAACGCGGTGGTGCACAGTGCCAGAGCCATGACCATGGCCAGCACAGTTGCAATGATCT